>Ga0214923_10000494_pt1 | contig 59875 bp, 79 predicted proteins | sample LL1510_MetaG_FD_177993 | JGI IMG/M metagenome (GOLD analysis project Ga0214923, IMG submission 177993) | Freshwater microbial communities from Lake Lanier, Atlanta, Georgia, United States - LL-1510 | ecosystem: Environmental > Aquatic > Freshwater > Lake | place: USA: Georgia | collected...
CTGGGGGTGGCCCTCCTCCTGGTGGTCCTGGGGGTGGCCCTCCTCCTGGCGGCCCCGAGGGCGGTCCAGCTTCGTTTACGAGGAATTGGTGAAATGTGAGCATCGTTTTATGTATCCAGGGTGATAGATAAATTCAGCAAGGAGGTCGATCATGAAGGACATGGACGCCAGAGATCTCATAATCATTATTGCCACCCTATTTGTCCCGCCTCTCGGTGTGGCCGTCAAAATAGGATTCGGAGCGCAATTCTGGATCAATCTGATTTTGACTCTGCTCGGGCATATTCCGGGTGTGATTCACGGACTATGGGTTGTTCTAAAAGACTAGAAACGAAGTTGTGGTATCTTGGATAGAATGAGGTTCCAGTTGGAGCGAACCCATGCGTGGAATTCCGACTCTGCCCTCTTCGGGCCATTTTCGTCGGTTTTTCCTAGGGTCTGGAATTCGATCTCATGTGTCGCCTCGTGGACTATGGTGCTTGCTATCTCGACGACCGCCTGAGGCGTGTCGCCCAGTTCGGCTACTATCCTTCGAACGTTGACGTGTATGACGTCGCTGGGGGCGATCTGCCTCTCGTCGATGTCCGGTATATACTGCTTTATGACTACGTTGGCGAGCCTCTGGGTGTTTACGTTCGTCAGGGCGTCCTGTCCGAACTTGAACTTGATCTTGTTTGCGGCGGCGGGGCCGATGACCTTCTTGTTCTCGCCGGAATTGTACAGGCCGTAGACCCCGGAGGACAAAGGGGCAACCGTGCTGATGTTCTTTAGCAGGCCTTTGTTGGTGGCCTTGCTGTACATCTGGACGAGTTTGATGGCGTATTTGGCCTTGTCGTACAGAGCGTCTATCTGGCTGTTGACTTCGTCCGTACCCACGGTGTTGGCCTCTAGCCACTTTTTGAATTCTGCCATTGTCTGGTATATATGTCTCGGAGGGAAACAATGGATTTATTGTGGATTTCGCTTGCGGTTTTTCTGGCCTCGGTGGCGGCCATCGTGTGGCACAAAAGGCGTGCAAAAGATAGAGTCGAGGCGCAGTTTGTGGTGACCGGAACCCTGCTCGTGGTCTTCTATGCTATCTGCTTCCTTTCCGGGATTTGCAGCATTCTCAACTTTTTATTCAGATGGGTTCTGTGACGAATTTAATTTTGAGGGGACACGTACGCAGGTCTTTTCAGGACGACGGTCTGTACAGGCTGGTTCGGGGTATTTCCGAACGCGGACCTCTCAAGATTTTCATACACACCTGGGGTGCGGTCCAGAGCCGCGTCAGTTGGCGCACCATGCCGGATGATCCGACGCCCGTGGACGACAGCATGGTGCGTCGCTATTTCCGCGACCTTTCTGGCAACATAGAGGCTCTTGCTGTGGAGCCGGAATCCAGCGTGCAGATCTCAGGGCGCAGGGAGGGGGTTGTCGCGATGTCGTGGAGTCCGATAGACGGATACAAACGGATGTTCTACGGAATGATGAGGGCGGCGGAAATGGCCAGGGCGAGGTGCGAGCCCGGGGACGTGGTCGTGCAGACGAGGCTGGACGTGCTCTCCAACTGGGCGAGCTTGAGTCACGAGAAAGTGTTAAATTTCCTGGATGATGTGCCCGAAGACTGGGAGAGGATCAGATTCCTGATCAGGCCGGCAGCTTCTAAAAAAGAATTAGAACTGAGATTCGACAGGTGGATGAGGTGGGGGGCAGAGTACGAACCTCACTGGACGACGGGGGTCGACAACATGTACATGGCCACGGCCAAGGACATGTTGGACTTCACCAGACACATGTATACCAACCTCGACGCAATAAGCGACAAGTACAGGCATTTCATACACCAGGAGTGGATCAGCATGTTCGAGGCCTTCAACCCCGAGTGGGCGACACCCTGGTGATTCTGTGCGTGACCTTGGGGTTTTCGATGAACGCCCCCGCGTACTCGCCGTCCCTCACCCTTTCCATGACGGTGGTGGGCTTGTTCTTGTCGTTCATGAGCATGAACCTATTGTCTGCGGAGTCCCAGTAGGTCTCGTTTTTGTTTTGGTATAGCCCAACCGTCTTGTCGTCCTCAAAAGTCATGACGCCGATGTGACTTTTTACGCCGTTTTCCTCCCTCCAAAAATCCCAAAATTCTTTTTGGGATTCGGGGGGAGGCGGACGTTTTCCCTTGCTTTCGAGCATCCTCCTCTTGAAAAGCTCGTAGCCGCTCCACTTCTCCGTGACATAGTGTATGTGCGAAAACCTCCCGTTGGGAACGACGGCGCTGTACTCCTCAGACTTGCAGAATGGGCTCATGAAGAGGCACTCGACTATCGGAACCTTCGACATCTTGGCCGCCACGTAGGGGACTTGGTCGCCGAATATGGGTCGGTACCTCGCGCAGTGGCCGTAGAACTCTCCGATGCGCTCCCAGCGCTTGATCCTCTCGACCGCCGGGGCGGAGAATATCGACGGCTCCCACGCGTGTATGAAGTACGGCGTGGTGTCGAACTTGTTGATGTCCTTCGTGCCGAAGAAGAAGTTCTTGACGTTCATTATCCTCATGATGTTCTGCTGCGACAGCTCCAGGTCGGTGTTCCTGCCGCCCATGAGCAGCATGCAGTCTCCGCTGTCGTAGTACTGGTCGAGGAGCTCCATCGTCTTGTCTATGTCGGTGCTGGAGTCGTCGTCCACCTGCATGAGCCAGCGGAAGTCGACGGGCTCGTCCTTGATGAACTTCAGGAGCCTGCAGCTGAGGGGTGTGCCCGGGCAGTTGTACCAGCCGAAGGATTCGTCCAGGAAATCCGGCTTGGGTTCGTCCTCCACGAGGAAGACTATCTTGAGTTTTATCCCCTCGTTCTGGGCCTTGTATCCGTAGCTGTCGACGAATTCCTTGAGCCTCTTCTTGTATTTTTCGTTCTTTGCGCAGGCCAAGACGCAAAGAACGATGTCGAATGGTGTTCCCATGCAGTAATATAGGCCAGAAGCGGCCTGAAATGAGCAGGGTTCGCGGGAATTGTTGACGGATCGCCACTTTGATAAGATTAGATCATGGAAGGCACCGTACTCCGAATACAGAACTGCTACTCCTGGCTCTACTGCGACCGGATGGACATACTGTCCGTCCTGCACGAGAGCATGAGGTTCAAGGAGAGGGGCTACTTCCACAGCAGGCTCTACAAACAGAAACTCTGGGACGGATACACGGAGTTCTTCAGCAAGAAGACGGGCAGGTTCCTCACCGGCCTGCTCCCCGAGGTCAAGGCCGCTCTGAAGCACCTCGGGGTTGAGTACGAGACGCTGGACGAGCGTGGAGAGTTCGAGTTCGCCGTCCCAGAGATAGACGAGGGCTTCCTCGGTGGCGGGGTGAGGCTTCACGACTACCAGGTCGAACTAACCAACGCCCTGATCAGGAACAGGAGGGGCGTCATATGTGCGCCGACTGCCGCGGGCAAGACTTTCGTGATGGTCTCCATCCTCAAGGCGCTGCCTAAGGGATGCCCCACCCTCGTCCTGGCCAACAAGAAGAGCCTCGTGGAGCAGAACTACGAGGAGATCGTGAAGTGGGGGTTCCAGAACGTCGGAAGGCTGTACGGGAAGTACCACGAACCCGGCGTCATCACGTGTGCCACCGTCCAGTCACTGCACAAGATGGAGCCCCTCCTCGACAAGATCAAGGCCCTCGTCGTGGACGAGATACACGAGAACATGAGCAAGGAACCCAAGAAGTACTTCAACAAGATGAAGGGGTGTTCCGTGCGGGCTGCGGTCAGCGCCACGCCGTTCAAGTTCGGAGGCAAGGACCAGTGCCAGAAGTGGCTCGTCAAGGGCTACTTCGGCCCGGCGCTGAAGTCGAAGAGCGCGGGGGGCGTTCTCACCACCAAGCACCTGCAGGAACGGGGGACGCTCGCCAAGTCGATATGCACCTTCTACCCGGTCAGGGAGCCCGACCTCAAGTACGAGGTCTACATGGACGCCGTGACCCGCGGAATCGCCGAGAACTGGCATTTCCACGAGATGGTCGTGAGGCTGGTCGGGGGGATGAGCGGCAGGACGCTGATACTGGTGGACAGGATCGCCCACGGCGACGCCCTGAACTCCCTGATGCCGGGTTCGCTGTGGGTCCAGGGGAAGGACGATCTGGGCACGAGGAAGATGGTCATCGACAAGCTCAAGAACTCGAAGGAGCGGGTCGTCGGGATCGCGACTCAGCAGATATTCAACGCGGGCATCAACGTCATGGTGCACAACGTGGTGAACGCCGCGGGGGGTCAGGCCGACCACCACATCATCCAGAGGGTTGGCCGAGGGCTCAGGACCGCCAGCGACAAGGAAATCCTGAACTACTACGACTTCGTCTTCGAGAACAACGAGTACCTCCTGCAGCACAGCAAAAAAAGGATAAAGATACTGACGAAGGAGGGCCACGAAATCGTGGTCAAGGACCAAGTCGACTTCTAGGTCCGAAGTGAGAGTCTGCGATCTTCTCGGCCTCGTCCGCCGAAAGCCCTTTGCCGACGAGGTGGCTCACCATTGACCTCCTGTCCCGTGTGCGAGAAGGGGTCTGTCTCGCCATGGACATCCTGATGTCCGCATGCCTTGCCATGCTGTCGAACTCCGACTCGTACGCCCCCTCCGCAATCGAGGAATCCGAGACCATCTTCACGAGTCCTCCCACGGATATCCCGTCGTCTATAGCCTTCAGGACGGATGGCCTGGACGGCGAGGACTTGACCGCCCCGAGGTTTTTGAGATTTCCTCTTATTTCGGCGGAAAAGTCCGTGGTTTTTCTGGAGAGCAGGTGCTCCTCCTCCTCTCTTCCGACCTCGGCCCCTCCCGATACGACGCCGACCACGGCCTTTTTCGCATCGGACGACTCCATCCACGCCCGAAATCCATGTTCAAACGGCTCTCGCATGACATATATACGGTTCATGACTACGTTTAGGCATTGGCTCCTCGGAGAGGGCCGCGACATATTCGGCTTCGAGTCGAGGCGAGGAAGCAGGCCAGAGGCATCGGCTCCCAAGGACAAGCCCATAAAGGTCATCAACTCCGACCTCGTCATGGAGTTCATGATGTCCAGCAGCGTCGGCGGCACGGAGCCGGTTCTCGAGTTCTCCAACCAGGTCAAGTGGGGAGACCAGCCCGGCGCCATGATGATGACTATAAGCCCGCTTGGATCGTACAAAAGCATAGTCAGGAGGCTTCAGATCGACCTGGAGGGCCGGGAGGTCTGGGTGTGCAAGCGCATGTTCCTGTACAAGGACCTCGCGTACGCGAGCGAGCAGTTCGACGAACGGCTTGCGAGCCACATGTTCGAGCACATCGACCTGATATCCAAGCAGGACATAGAGGCCCCTTCTCACGACTACAACGGCCTGAAGAAATTGGTGCTGAAGACGGCGAGGATGGCACAGAGGAAGGACGTCATACCAGAGATATTCATCTTCAGGGGCGTTCGGGAGGTGGAGAAGGACAGGAACTACCTCATCGTTTTCGAACTCAGGGGGCAGGGCGTGGAGGCTCCGGGAAGCTCCAGGGTGGAGCAGTTCACCATAACGATGAGCTACAACCCCAAGACCGGAATGATCAGAAGCTTCGGAAACGACATTCAGTCGCCCGCAAAGGGCCACAGGTGGACGCCCCAGCCTTCGGAATGGGACGAATACTTCTCGTCGGGGCAGAAGGAGAGCGAGATAGCGGACTGCGTGGCGGCGGCCTTGAGTACCTACTGATGGACAACAGAAAAATTAAGTTTCGTGAAATGGCCGGCACATTCGCAATAGTCGGGTGCGAAGACAACCCCAACTTCCAGGTTTGGGGGGCGAGGTCTGACCTGAAGTGTCGCAAGAAGAAGAAAAGCAAGATTCTCACGATGAGTTTCAAGGATTGGATCGAAATCGAAGGGAGGGGACATGGCAGACAATAAGAGCAACCTGAAGGACGCCATAATGGACATAGCGAGGAGCCTAGAGACCGTGTTCAAGAAATATACCAGACAGACCAGAACGAAGGCGTGGGACAAGATAACGTCCAGGGATGGAGAAAAAGACATGGAAAGGATACTGAGAGACCCAAGCCTGACCGTTTCGCCGTTCGGCAAGCTGGCGAACCAGAAGGATCGGTAGTCTACATTTTTACTGGGGAGGTCGAGATGAAGTTTTCAGATTGGATGGAGCAAAGATCGAGGCGCGACGCCTGCTACCACAAGGTCAAGTCAAGGTACAACAAGTGGCCGAGCGCATACGCCTCAGGGGCGCTCGTGAAGTGCCGCAAGGTCGGGGCGGAAAATTGGGGCGAATCCGATGTGAATGAGTCCATATTCGGCCTGGAGAGGGAGAGGGGTCTCAAGGGGTGGTTCGACCGCAACCGAGGCAAGGGTTGGGTCGATTGCAAGGCAAGCAGAAAGGGAAAGATAGTCCCCTGCGGGAGGAAGAAGGCCGGACGCGGCGCCGAGCGCAAGTATCCGGCGTGCCGTCCAACCCTTGCGGCGTGCAACGCGAAAGGGAAGAAAAGGAAGAAAGATGGCAAGCCGATATCGTGGAAGTGATGCCTCACGGGGCGCGGTTGCAATCGTCCTCTGACATGCCGAATGTGCCAAATCCATAGGGCGAGCACTCGCCGCCGATCTTCTCGAACCTTGTAAGGCACACTGATTCGCACTCGTCCTCGAGGTAGCCGTTCGTGCGGTGACCTATGAAGACACACCCTTCTTTTTCGTCGCATCCGTAACGAGGCAGGCAAGCGTCGGCCGTTCCCATGGCCTCACGCTTGTCTTTGTTTTCGAACCTGTATATGGGCGCGGCGCCAACATCGGAGTCGCACTTGTGGCCAACGGGGAAACATTGGTTGGTCACGTCGAATTCGGAAGTGCCGTTCACAGAATAGTATCCCGCAGGCCTTGGCCCGTGCATGTGGTCGCACTCCCACACCTGGACGCATTCGAAGCATTCGTGCGAGCCCTTTTTGCTCGGAAGCGGCCCCGCGAAGTGGTCGCATATGCACATTTCTCGACTGCCAGGATCGGACGGCACTCTCTTGAGCCTCAAGTCCGTGGAGCCGTCTTTTTTTGCGTACATCTGGAACACGTTTGGAGTTTTCCTGACCATCGGAGCGACGCACCCCCCGTCAGTGATCGTCCAGCCGTATGCGACTAGCGCGGCTCGGGCGGCCTCGGCAGCCGAGCCGCATGTGTACTTGCTGCCGCCGAAGTTCGGACTCAGGTCGGACCTGTAGGCGGCCTTGGATGCGTTCCAGCCGACCAGCGTGGCGTCGTAGTTCGCGGTGGACAGACCCGTGGAGTCGCTCATGAATTCGTTGAGGCTAAAACTTACGGAAAGGGACGAAAGGTTCCACGAGGCCATGTTGCAGTCGTAGGCGTCGGCGTCGAAGAACATCGCGCTCATGTTCAGAACAGAACCTGTGTCCCATGAAGACAGGTCCGAGTTGAAGGACTGGCATTCGTAGAACATACCGGCCATGTTTGTTGCGGACGATGTGTTCCAAGAGGACAGGTCGGCATCGAACTGCTGGCACCCTCTGAACATGTTCTGCATGTTAGTCACGGAAGATACATCCCACATGGCGACCCTGTGGTCGTTGAAAGAGGCGCAAGAATGGAACATTTCGGAGCAGTTGGTGACCCCCGAAGGTAGTTGATCGGGAACTTCGGTCAGATTTATGCACCCTCTGAACGCCCGAAGCATGTTGGTTATTCCCAGGCTACCGAATGAAAGACACCTTGTAAGTTTCAGCTTGTTGTTCTGTAGATGGTCGCCTGTTCCGTGATCCAGGCTGGTCATGGTTCCCGACACATGTACCGTGTAAACCCCCGGAGACGCGTAGGTGTGCGTCTTGAAGCCAGTTGTGGTGTAGTTGTTGAATGTCCCGTCGCCCCATTCCACCATGACGTCGACCGTTCCCGCAAGGGGCAAAGAAACAGTATTGTCGGATGGTTCGTTTGTTGTGTCGTAAACCAGCAACAGACCATAAGGATAACTTGAACTAGAACTTGAGCTGGAACTGGGGCTTAATTCGGAAATAGAAGACGATTCTTCGGTGCTAGATGATGCCTCTGTCGAACTGGACGAAGGCCCCGCCGTGCTGGAGGAAGCCTCTGTCGAACTAGACGACGGTGCCGCTGTGCTGGAGGAAGCCTCTGTCGAACTGGACGAAGGCCCCGCCGTGCTGGAGGAAGCCTCTGTCGAACTGGAAGGCGGCGTGGCCGAACTAGAAGACGAGGAGCCATCTGTGAATTCTATGGAACTTGACGATGAACTGCTTGGCGATGAACTGCTTGACGATTGAGGACAGGGCAACGACGGAGCGACCCCGTTGTTCGGCGAGGGCTCAAATTCGCAGCTTTCTCCATTGAAGAAGAAGTACTTGACATCTTTGAGTACCGGGGATCCTTCCAAGCAAGTATCGCACCATTCGTACTCCGCATAGAAGCCAAAACAAGACTGAACGACCCCTCCTCCTGTCTTCTTCGGCACCACATATCCGCATCGATCTTCAAATTCTGGAGCCGTGTTGTCGTCCGCTTGGTCGCAGCAGGTGGTGCTTGATGAGTCGCCTCCTCCGCCGCTGTCAGAGGACGAGCCTCCTCCCGTTCCCGAGCAGTCTCCCCATATGAATTGCTGTTGCTGGTAGGAGCAGGCCGCCGGATTCCAGAAAGTCGACAAAATCAATCCGTACTGGGTTCCGTCTGGACATAGGAGCGGAACGGAGGAAGGGGGGAGCGGGGGCGGGTAGCACTGCTTGCACTGGCCTCCGAAGCAGGTCTGCTGGCCTTTGCACAAGGAGACGCACGAGGCTCCGTTGCACTGTTCGCACGGACCACAGGCGAAGGTGCAGGTGCCCGACACGCAAACCTCGCACGGACCGCAGGGCTTGGGGACGCATTCGTGGCCTCCATCTGTCGGAGAGCACTGTTCGCAGGGGCTACAAAGGGGCACGCAATTCCCTGTTTCCGGGTCGCAGTTGAAGCAAGGGTCGCAGGTCTTGGTCGTCTTGCACTCCCCGCCCTCGCACGTCTGGCATTTGTTGCATGTTGTGGCACACTTGTTTTCTGGTCCGCCGCAGGTCTCGCATGGGCCGCATTGAACCGCAACGCACTCGTGGAAGACCCCGTCCGCCATGGAGCGAATCTCGTGCATCCTGTGGAGTTCGGAAAGCCTGTGGAGCGTGTCCGCGGAGCAGGTGGTTACCTCGCCTCCCAACGAAAAGAATTTGGATGCCCCCACGGACAGGTCTTCCCACCTGTTGTTCCTTATCTCCGGTATGACGTCCAGGCTCTGGCCGTCCTTGAGCACGACTATGTTTCTTCTCTTCTCCGAGAAGTCTACCCCTGAAAAGGCGGACGCGTCGCCCGTCATCTCGGACATCGACGCCCGTAGCCTCTCCATGTTATCTGGTGATGTTCTGTAGACGATGTCTATGTCGTTGAACGAGGACTGCATGCCGTGCATGTGTCGGGCGAAACTTCCTATGATCACATGCTCGACTCCGTGACTAGAAAGTATCCTCATGGCCGACTCGTAGTCATGCGAGGGAGCCATGAAGGTTTGGCTCGGGACGCCTCCGTCGGGCGTGCAGACTTGGCACGGCGGGCAGTCGTTCTTGCAGGTTCCTCCCTCGCACTTCTGGCAACTGGCACAGGGCGGTTCGCACGGCGCGGGAGGGCAATCGCACGGAACCGTCTCGTATGTTTCGGTGCACTCTCCTTGTTGGCACACATATCGATTCACAGTGCGCTCGCACTCTCCTTCACCGAGCTCTCTGCATTCGCCCTCGTACGGCTCCGCGCACTCGTTGCCCTCTCCTTGGATGCAACAGTCATCGCAAGGTTCGGTGGTTATGTCGCCTGTGCAGAATGGCTGGTTGTTCTCGTCCAGCGTGCAGGGATGGTTGAAGACCTCCCTGACGCAGAAATCTGGATCGCAGGGAAGGTAATCGGGGTCGGGACATTGGAATCCGGCACACCCGCAGTCGGCGTCGGCCCCGTCGAGACACGACGGTTCGTCATCGTACGGGCCCGTCGTTCCCTCCTCGCACTTGGAGGCGCTGACGCAGTACCACTTGCCTCCGCCCGTGGAGGAACTAGACAACGGGTCGCATGGCTCCTCTTGGCACTTTCCGTCGCAGCAGTAGCCGGGATCAGGGCCCCAAGACGTAATGCACGGAGGCCGCTGCGGGGCGTTCGCGAACGCCCAAGCCGGGCGATCCTCTGGAGCGACGTTGGCCGGTACTCGAACTCTCTCGGGTGGCGGAGCTGGATCACAAGATAAGAACATATAGGTAAAGTAGAAGCAGTCACCGGCCGTCGTACACCCGCCGCTGGAACTAGAATTCCCACCCGCACAGGCTTCTGGATCGCATCCTACAGTTCGCTCGTCCGTTACGCACTCGCCCCCCAAGCATATGTATTCGGTCACCGTCTGGCGGCATTCTCCATCTTGGTCCAGCGCGCATTCGCTGTAAAGGGGATCTCCGCAGGCCTCCCTCTCGGGACAATCCGAGCCGGAGCTGCCCTGGGTCGACGATGAATTTTCTTCTGTGGGACTGCTAGATTTTCCGCAATTATTCGCACACTCTCCCACGGATTCATAACAAGTTCCCCCAAAATATTCGCAATATTTACGACCGCTTACATTCGAAACGCAAAAAGGTATAGGCCCCCCTCCAGCATAGCAACCTACTTTTATGCAATAGCTGCCAAGATTCCCACCGCTTTCACGCCACGCTTCATAACCTTCGACATCGTCAAAGGGAGAGATTTGTTCAGGATTGTCAATTACGGATTTTGCGCTTGTGCATGGTGATCCCCCACAGCACGGGATAATGTTATCGTATTCAGGAGGCAGGTACTCGCATCGGGGCGGGCGGTATGGCAATCCTTCGCGATTTTCTTCTGGAAAACAGCAGTGACATCCTGTAGGGGGGTCGGGCGGAACAGAACTGGACGAACTGCTGGGGGGGTCGGGCGGACCAGAACTGGACGAACTGCTGGGGGGCGGGGGAATTCGGCACCAGTATTCTCTGATTCCCGCAAATAATTCTTCTTCGGTCGGGGCGGGAAGTTCACTTGCCGGGACACACTCGCAATCGGTGCCTATGTAACAAAAATTTTGAAGCTCCTGCCAATCTGCTCCGGCTTCCGACAGGATGTAATAGCAAAAACTTCCATAGCAATAATCGGGTTCTCCTGTGCTGCTGCTTCCTGATGTACTGCTGCTTGCACACTGTTCCGGGGGGTTGCAGGTGCCGTCGTAGCAGTATCCGCAAGGACAACATATGGGGTCTCCGAGCGGCGTGGTTCCAACCTGGCACCACCCGTCGCCCTGAGGGCACGGCGGGGGCTTGTCCGTGAGGCTGAATAGGATTTCTGGTGTGGTTTTGTACATATTGGTCGAAGGCTATTCGACCAAGAATCTGAACTTGAAATTCTCGGCGACAGCCTCGATGGCCCTCATGTTTTCGTCGGAAATTTTTTCCGAAGACACGACGTCTATCGTATTTAGTCCGCAGAGCACGCGTTTGATCCCGAGAACCGAAAGGGATTCGATCTTTTTCCTGATGTCTAGGATGCACAGTCCCTTGAGCGAGAAGGGCCTGCTCTCCATGAACTCGAAGGGCCTGAAGAGGCGTCCGCATACGCATCTCGTGTAGGAATTCGATATCGAGCAGTAGTCTCCGTTCCAGTACCTCACGAACGGGCTGGCGAGGTTGAAGTAGTCGGTGCAGACCAGCCTGCCTTCGGATTCCTCCGCCCACGACAGGTTGTCCATCAGGTGGTAGGTGCCGTGGCGGCAAGTGAAGAACGAGGCGCCACCGTCCCAGCACCTCATGTGGTCGCAGACCCATTCCGCCCTGCCGTCCAGGAGGAACTCCCTGTCGGAGGGGAGCAGCCTCTCGTTCGTGTTGCTCACGAGCGAACACAGCCTGTCCCTCCTCTTGCTCTTCCTGACGGCATCGCAGAGGGCGTTGATCGTCGACCCCGGGGCGAATATGACGTCGACCCTGTTTCTGACCAGGTGTCCCATGATGTGACGCATGTAGGATTGTCTGTCCCTCTCCATGGCCTTGAAGTTGACGTAGTGGACGAAGGCCCTCCTCTTGAGGCCGTGGTGATCCATGAAGTTCTGCGAGTCCTCCCGCACGGTTACCGCCAATGATGAGTCGTACATCTTGCTGTTGAACATGTTGAGTATGTGGGGCGTCCGGGGCATGCCGAACTCGTCCATCACGAGGTCGTAGTGGTTGTCTGCCTCTATCGGATAAAGAGATGGGTCCCACCTCAGGTAACCGAATGGATAACCCGTCGTGCTGCCGCTGGTGGACATCCTCGCCGACTCGTTGGACACCGATGGCGCGTGCCACCTCGAACCGTCCATGAGGCGTTCTCGGGTGAGAATCTCGTCCTCGATTTGGGCGTACACGGGGCTGTTGGAGGAGGCCCACGATTTGATGTTGGATCGAAGCAAGGAAACGACTTCGCGCACCAGTTCCTCTTCCTGGTACATGACCCACCTGCACAGGGGGAAGTAGTCGTGGAGCATCTCCTTGCTCGGGAGGCACTCGCCCTTCCACTTTTCGACGAACTCCGTCAGCTCCTGTGTATTCCGCATCCTTCCCTCAGGTAGAAGTTGAGGGTGACGCGGTTCGTGTGGGACCATCTGACGCCTTCCCACCTCGACACCAGGTCCCAGTCGTTCCCCTTGGGGACCCTGCGCCAACCTCCGTATCTATCTATGAGGATGCGCCTGTGCATTATCTCGCTCGTGTCGACGTATCCCTGCTTGGGGGCGTCGGGGTGGACGCGCTCCCCAACAACCTTCATGTCGTGGCTCCACAGCCTCGTGCCCGTGTAGGCCATGTCCGAGTCCCTCTCCGATATCGCCTCGTAGAGGGCCTCCAGATGGTTGTCCTCGTACCAGTTGTCGTCGTCCAGGTAGCAGATGAGGTCGTTCCGCGAGTTCATTATGGCGAAGTTCCTCGGTCCCCATCCCGCGGCTCCGCAGTTGACCGGAAGCGAATGGAAGATGAACCTCGGGTCTGATATGGACCTGCAGAAACCTACGGTCTCCTTGCATATTTCGCACTCCATGCACGACCTGACGCCCTCGGCGTGCCTGCAGCCGTCCTTGACGATCATGCACTCGAAGTTCTCGTAGGTCTGGGCAGCCACGGATGTCACGGCCCTGTCGACCCACTCCAGCGACGAGTGGTACGTGGGCATCACGACCAGAATCCTCTCCTTCCTTGCGGACTCCCCCAGTCTCATAACGCCTCCTGCGCTTCTTGTGCGTCACTTCCGTGACGATGTATTTACGATCCGCGAGCCTCCATGATTGAAGAATTGGGAAAAAAATGAGGCCGATAGTTGCGACGGAGGGCATAGATACAAGTTGGTTTACGGAACCGTTAAACGGGAGGGATTCATGTTCGTAAGGTTTTTCCTCATCCTGCTGGCCCTTTGCTCGGCCTGCCCCGGGGGCACGATTGACCCCGTGGTGTCGGACGAAAAATATGTGTCGTACGGCGGCCTCCACGAGTGCGTGGTTCCCATATACGGGAACTGCGAGTGCGGAATGGAAGGCGGCAAGCCCCACAAGTTCGCCGCCAGCGCGGTGGTGGTCGGGAGGAAGTGGGTCGTGACCGCCGCCCACGTCGTGGCGAAGAGCTCAGGCGTTAAGGTCAGGGTGAGGGGCAAGGAACACGCCATGAGGCGAGTGATAGTCAACTCCGGGTTCAAGCAGGAGACGATGGGAAGGTACGACATCGCGATGTGCGAGTCCGAGGAAGATATGCACCTGGACTTCTACCCGGCCCTGTACGAGGGCGACGGGGAGAGCGGCAAGGTGGCGAGCATCTGCGGCTACGGCATAACCGGAACGTTCTCGACCGGGGCCGTGAGGGGGGACGGCAAGAAGCGGGCCGGGTCGAACACCATCGATAGGGCAGAGAACCACGTCCTCTTCTGCTCCGTGGTCGGAGGCAAGAAGACCGAGATGGAGTTCCTGATAGCTCCGGGCGACAGCGGTGGAGGCATGTTCATCGACCAGAAGCTCGCCGGCATCAACTCGTTCGTTTCGGCCAGCGACGGCAAGTCCAACTCGGACTACGGCGATGAGTGCGCCTTCACGAGGGTCAGCCTGTTCGCGCCATGGATGAGGGCGTGCATGAACGGCGAGGAGCGCACGTCCCTAATCGACGACGGAGTCGATGTAGTCCTCAACCCTGAACGAGGGGCTCCATCCGAATGACTTGAGAGCCTTCAGGTTGTCGGCGAGCGTCTCTCTAGCCTCGCCTTTTCGAGGCGGAAGGTATGCCGTCCTGTCGGACATCCTGTTCGCAACCTCCAAAACGGACAAGTTCCTGCCCGACCCTATGTTGAAGACCGAACCGAAGCATTCATCGTCAATGTCGGACTCCGCCGCCAGTATGTTGGCTCGTGCGACGTCGTAGACGTGCGTGAAGTCCCTGCGCTGGAGCCCGTCGCCCACCACGGTGAGTGGCTGTCCGGCCTCGAGTTGCCTGCGGAATATGCCAATCACGGACGCATACTGTCCCTTCTGGGGCTCCCTGGGCCCGTAGACATTGAAGTACCTGAGCGTCAGGGTGCGCAGCCCGAAGGTCTTCCAGTACATCTCGCAGGCGATCTCCCCGGCCACCTTCGAGGCGGAGTAGGGGTTGAGGGGGTCGGGGCGCTGGTGCTCCCTGTATGGCACAGGGTTGCCTCCGTAGGCCGAGCTCGTGGACGAATACACGAACCTCTTGGTTCCGTTGATCCTTGCGGACTCCAAGGCCACGGCCGTGCCGAGGGAGTTGGTGCGGAACGCCCTTACGGGATCCTCCATCGACAGGCCTATTCTAGAGGCCGCCGCGAGATGGAACACGAAATCGACGCCCGCGGAGAGCCTCTTCATTGAATCTAGGTCGCACACGTCGACTTTGTGGTTTTCCGCTCCGCCGTTCCAGTGGTACCTGCCGTTGGACTCCGACGACTCGTTGTCCACGCACACGACCTCGTGGCCGACCCCGAGCAGGGCGTCGACGAGGTTCGACCCCACGAATCCTGCTCCCCCTGTTACTAGACTCCTGGGCACGCGTGGGTCTCCTGACGGAATTCGTGCGGGAAGGATTCTCGGAAGAACCTTTCTATATCCGGCGTGGCGGCTGCCCTGTAGTACATTCTGTCGACTCCCAGATCGGACGGGTCGCGCACGAACTCCCGCACCCAGGGGGAAAGGGTCGCGTAGAAGCCGGAAAGCCTTCCGCTCCTGATCCATCGTACGACTTCGTCCTTGCGCGCTAGGAAGGACGATTGGTCGGTGAGTCCCGCCTCGCTCATCAATTCCATGGATGCCGAAATTTCCGCCCGGGCCTTCCTGTCGCTCGGGCGTATGGACATGTCCGAGGGGGACCGCGGACGAGCCATGATCTTGTCGCGCCTGCTCTTCCAGAGTTTCCACCTGCGCCAAGCCTTCTCCCCCACGAGGCAGTGGGGCTCTATGAGGGCGTGGACGTTGCCGTCGTTGATCGACTTGAGCATCTGTATCTGCGCCTGCACGTACATCGGGATTTCCTTGTCCGCGATTATCCCGGCCATCTCCTTGGCCAGTTTGTAGCAGTACTTGAAAAGGAGGCACCTTCTCGGGTCGGCCCCCGTCTTGAGCCTCGCGTAGGGCTCGTTCGGAATCTCCCTACGGCATTCGTCCTGCCAAACAAGTGCTATTTTGTAGGCCTTCGCCTCGATTGGATCCATCCTGTAGCCTATGATTGGCTCGAGTTCTCTCATGATTCTGCTATTGCCCCTCCCGATAGATCTAGTTATGTTGTGTGGCGAACAAAACCTGCAATAACCTATAACGAACAGCAAAAACTTTCAACCCGAACTAGATTCGAATGGAGAACACTGTCGAGTCCGCGTTCGAGAGATCGCGGAGCCACGGGGATTATACTTCCCTGGTCCCTAAGCCTTTGCGTTGAAACTCGCATAGCCAATGACGGAGGAGGCTGAGTCGCCTGTAGAAAAACCTTTTGGCGCGGAGGAATCCGTGCTTTTCCGTGTAACCCGACGCTAGTCGATGCGTCGTGGGCCTGGGTCACGGTCCGAAATGGGTACGAATCAAAAGGTTGTAATAATACAGGCAGAGGGGTTCGGGCAATCGTCGTGTTAGCGGAACTCGGTGTACAAACGAAGGGAGAGGCACAAGGCCATATAACTTGTGTCTCTTTTATAGGGGTACCCGGAGGGAAGGCCCATTCTCTAGACTGAAACATAGGCACATCTTCTTATTTTATGAAAGGACGATTAATTGAGTAGCAAGAAAAAAACAAGAAGGCACATCAGGAGGATGGCAGAGAGGAAGGGCATCGGCTATAGGGAGGCAATATGCCGCTTCTACGACTCCGACTTGGAGTCCATCAACAAGAGCCTTGTCTATTCGCTTCACAAGAACACAAGAGCCGGACGGATTTTAATATCGCCACTCATCGGGTATGATCGCGGCAACAATGTCAGAGATGTCTGAAGTCATGCCCCGGTTCAGGGGACATGACATTTATTTTTACATGCACGGATCCGGCTCTTCGCTCGGCGACGAGCTGCGGTTCTACTACGGAGGCGGTAGGGCCGTAGTTCCGTGCTCGGACTCGGTGTCGATTAGCGTCCTCGCGTCCTCGATCCAGCATTTCGTGGACGCCGACCGCCTTCTAATCGCGTGGTCTGCGAAGGACATCTTCTCGTTCGTGAAGTCGCGCACGGAGATGTCCATGGAGGTCGGGAGCGTGCTCTACGACCTCTCGGTCATCTCCTCCTACCTTTCGGTTGAGTGCGAGGTTCCGACCTCGTTCTCCTCGGCCGTGAGGCTCTTGAAGCGGCTTCTGGGGCACCCGGGCTGGCCTGCCTTCAAGCCTTTCTACTTCGAGGTCTACATGCCCCTCGTTACCTCCGTGCTCCCCGAAATGGAGACCTGCTGCCTTGTGGACAACTCCAAGCGCATGTGCGTCTACCCTTCCTACGTCGTCGAGGGTCAGGCCAACGGGCGCCTGAAGGCTGTCGTGCCGTCGGAGGCCCACTACAACCCTCACTCGCTCGGGAGGGAGCAGAGGGCCAGTCTGAGGCCGGCGGGCTACGACGAGGTGTTCGTCTACTTCGACTACAAGAACATGGAGGTGAATGTCCTCCAGTGGCTTTCGGGCGACCCGAACCTCGGGGCGATACTGGCGTCCGGGGAAGACCCGTACAGGTCGATATGGTCGCGTGTGATACGCGGAGAGGCAACCGAGTCCCAGAGGCGCATCTGCAAGGACATCTTCCTGCCCGTGGTTTTTGGCCAGGGTTCGCGCTCGCTGGCGGAGCGGGCCGGCATCAAGGAAGAAATTGCTTCCAGAATCATAGATACGCTGGTTGATGCCTTTCCTGTCGCCTTTGACTGGGTAACCTCCCAGTCGCCCGACGGCGACAAAATGGCCGTGGACTTCTTCGGGAGGCGGCGCCGCTTCGAGGGCCGAGAGCTCTACAAGACGCGCAACTTCTCCGTCCAGTCCCCTGCCAGCATGATATGCCTTCGGAAGCTCGTACGACTCCACCGCTCCTTGTCGGGGCTGGCGCGTACATGCTTCCATGTTCACGACGGATACTGCGTTGTATGCGACAAGAACAAGGTCGACGAGGTTTTCGAGGTCGGCACCTCGGTGCTCGAGGAGGAGGACGCTATGTTCCCCGGACTCAAGCTGAAGACCTCGTGCGTCCACGGCCCCTGCCTAGAAGAAACCAAACCCACCAGAAAAGGAGCATTAGCATGAAACACATCCACGACTCATTCCCGGTCACCGAGGAGGAGTACGCCATCCTCGACGACAAGTTCGGCGAGCTCTGCGAGTACCAGGCCTGGCAGCTCATCAAGAAGAACACGAGGAACAACCACACGGACAGCCAGGAGGACATAGCCCAGGACATGAGGATCGCGCTGCTGCGAGCCGCGTCGTACTACAAGCGCCAGTGCTACATCGAGGACTGCCTGGATCTTTGCAAGAAGCAAGCCAAGGACGAGGTCATCAAGTCGGTCGTCCGCCAGCTCGCCGGCCTGTGGAAGAACAAGACCCGCCACGGGGCCAACAAGCAGAAGTTCGGCCCGCACCAGGAGAAGATGCTCGACAAGCTCGTGAGGAGCCTCGTGCCGCAGAAGCAGAGGCCGAACCGTCGAGCCCCGCTTCGCATGGACGCCAAGTTCATCACTTACTGCAAGGCGATCACGTGGAACGCCCAGAAGTCGCTTGGCAAGAAGATCACGCGGGAGAAGGGCATCAGGACGGGCATGGTGTCGCTTTCGGAGTACGACTACCTGGGCGGCAAGGACTGACCTTCAGTCCCAGTGCTCCGTTCCCGACTCGTCGAACCAGTGGAGAACCCATCCCATGGTCGAGTAATACATCCTGTCGACGCCTATCTTCCCCTCATGCACCTTTCGGTGGCAGTTGGCACAGCACGTTACCACGTTGAGCGGGACGTACTCGCCTCCCTTCTCCCCCGGCAGAATCCTGTGCACGTCGAGGACGCAGTAGTTGTCCTCGCCGCAGAACTTGCACTTCCCGTCCGACTTCTTCTTGGCGGCCTTGTCGACCAGTTTCTTCTTCCTTGGCACGCATTACTCTAGCGAACGGATTGACTAAAAATATGCGGATGATTAGATTTACGGGCCTGGAGCGTCGACAAGGCGACAGGATCCGCCGCTAGATACTGAACGGGAAGCTAATTGAACAGCATGCAGGAAGAAGACGGCGGACTCACGGATGCCGAGATCGCGGAGCTCGAGGGCCTCACGAACCCTGACTCCAAGAAGCAGGAGCGGTACCGATGGGACGAGGACTTCCAGCGCACCGTGGTCGGGCTCCTGCTCAACGACCGCTGGTTTGTCAACCAGTGCCGCGACCTCGTCCTCCCCTCCTACTTCGCTGACGAGCGCCACCAGACGCTCTGTCGCATCCTCTTCGACTACATGGACCAGTACAAGTCCATACCGCCCAAGACCGTAGTGATTCAGGAGGTCAAGAACCAGACCTCGAACAGGGATCCGGCGATGCAGGCGGAGTACCTCTCCGAGGCCGAGATTGTCTACAAGAAGTTCGTGCCGGGCCTCGAGACGAGGGAGTACCTGCTCGGCAAGATCGTCAACTTCGCGAAGCTGATGAGCCTCAAGGCCGCCTTCGACAAGTCGATCGTCATGGTGAAGCGGGACCCGGAGGGCGAGAAGACCTGGAACTCCATACGCGAGGAGCTCCAGAAGGCCCTCATCGTCGAGAGGAACTTCGAGCCCGGCCTCAACTACTTCGAGACCTTCGAGGAACGCTACGCTAGGATGGCGAACGAGGAGGCCGCCCGCGAGAGGTTCACCAGCGGTTTCGAGATGATCGACGACGCCCTCCTCGGGGGCGGGTGCCACCGCGGCGAGATATACTCGTGGATAGGGCTCAGCGGCAGCGGCAAGAGCCTCGCCCTCGTCGGCGCTGCCCTCAAGAACGTCACGCAGCTGGGGAAGAAGGTGCTGTACATCTCCCTTGAGATGGGCGAGGACGCCATAGCGGAGAGGTTCGACGCCCAGATGGCCGACGTCGACATCAACAAGCTCCAGGACATGAAGGATCGGGTCAAGTCCGCCTTCGAGGAATTCTCGAGGGACAAGCAGGACAAAAGGATGCTCGTCATCAAGCAGTTCCCCGCTGGCTCGATGAGCGTGGCCTCGCTCCGCGCCTACATGCAGCAGCTACAGATGGTGGGCTTCGTCCCCGACCTGCTCGTTATAGACTACATCGGCGAGATGAAGGACTTCCCCGGCATGCCCACCTGGGAGTCGCGCTACAGGATAGTCAGGGACCTCCGCGGCCTCGCCACCGAGGATAATATCTGCATATTCACAGCCATGCAGCCGAACAAGGACGCCCGCTCGGCCCAGAATAAGAACTCCACACTCGGCGACGGCGTGATCGACGACACGAACCTTGCCGACTCCTATGGACAGATCAGACCCCTCGACGGCTGCTGGAGCATCAACCAGATGCAGGCCGAGAAGGAGGCGGGCATCGCGAGGATATTCGTCATCAAGCACCGCCACGGCAAGAGCAGGTTCACGTGCTGGGCCCAGTTCGACAGGAAGACGCTGCAGATAAGGCAGATCAGCGAGAACAGGTACAACGAAATCTGGAAGGAATACTCTTTCAATAAGACCGAGCGCGCCTCTGACATGGACAACCAAGTGAAGAGCATAGTCGGAAAGGGTAAGATCAAGGGCTTCTCGTCGGACTCGGGGTACGACGACCCCGACCAGCCCGACGAGCGTCCTCCACTGGAAGAAAGGAACTGAAATGGAAGTATCCGACCTCATACCCAAGGCGGACATTGACCGTCTGTCGCCTCACGCCCAGACCGTCATCAAGCTCGGGGGGCAGGAGGTTGTGCTGGACAACTCGAGGCTGTCGTTCAACGAGACCAGCCTCAACGCCTTCATGGAAAACCTGGCCCTGTGGTACGACTACTTCAGCCAGAAGCTCGCCGAGGCGGAGGCCATAATGGCCTACAAGGAGTACGAGTACGACGTGCTCTTCTCCGCCTCCTACGAAAGGAGCAAGGAGAGCGGGTGCACGGACAAGCTGGCGGAGGCCAACGCCAAGAAGGACCCCAACGTGTGCGATGCCAAGAAGGAGATCATCGGCGCCAAGCACAAGGTCACGCTCCTCAAGCAACACCTCAAGGCCTGGGACAAGGCGCACGAGAACGCCATGAGCCGCGGCCACATGGTACGCAAGGAGATGGACAAGCTAAACACGGACATCGTGTTCAGGAACAAGGACGACCGCGTGGGTGAGATCGTGGGCCGCGGCCAATGAACTACCTGGTCGACCCGGACAACATCACCGACTTCGGTCTGTCCGACGACGGCCTAGAACTCGTCCTCCTCTTCTGGGTTTGCGCCGCCGGCAAGAAGGCCTCGGTGGCCGCGGCGAACCTGTGCCGACTTCTTGAGGATGGCAGGGCTCGGTTCGGAGAGGATTCGCCCTTTTCCATAGTGCTAAGCTTCGGCCACGGCCTCGCCGAGGCCCTGCGATCGCACGGGATAGGTTGTTACAACAACAAGTCCCGCTCCATGCTGGAGTTGGCCTCCTCCGGTGTTGATTTGCGCTCCTGCACCGTCGCCGAACTGGAATCGGTGAGGGGAATCGGCCCGAAGACCGCGAGGTGTTTCCTCATCCACAGCCGAAGGGGCGTTCGGCACGCCGGCTTGGACACCCATGTGCTGAAGTACATGAGGGCCAAAGGAATCGATGTTCCCAAGTCGACGCCCTCCGGCAGGAGGTACCTAGAACTTGAGGAGATTTTCCTTGGGATGGCGGACTGTTCGGGCAAGTCCGTAGCCGAGTTCGACCTTGAAATATGGAAGTCCTACAGCTCGGGCGTCGTTCGGAATAGATAGACTAGAAAAAGCCCCTTCGTCCATAAATACGTCTATGGATATCAAAATAAGCGAACTTCCCGCCGGCGTGGCGACGCCCGATGCCGTGGTGCCCGCGACGAACGCGGAGGACACCCTCACGGAGAAGATCACCTTGGGGGACATAGCGGGTTTGGTCGGAGCCGAGTCGCAAGGCATTCAGGGAACGCAAGGAACCACGGGCATTCAAGGCCCTATCGGTTTGCAAGGGACAACGGGCGCTCAAGGCACAATTGGAATTCAAGGCTCCACAGTTCTAGACGGCTCGTCATTTAGCAATCCGTCTGGTATCAACGGAGCCACGGCGATCACCAACATCGTCGCCATCTCGCAGGCGAACTACGACCAGTTGTCTACGAAAAATTCAACCACGCTTCACGTGATCACCTGATTATGACACAAAAACTCGGAACGGCGTTTGCTGATCTTGCCGACGGCGGCCCTTTCGCCGCCGCGGCCGCGGAAGTTGCAAGGAGGATCGGAGCCCAAGGCATATCTTCTCGTGCGCTTCTGGGGGGCATGCGTCTCATAGACGAGTCCTCGAGGCTCACGGGACAGTACCAGGACCCCAACTACCTCCCCATGTACTACCACATGGGGAGGGTCTTCGATCCCAAGAGGGTGCTCTGCGTGGGCCTGAACCTCGGCTTGCATGTAAGCTGCCTTCTTCGGGGATGCCGAAGCCCCGAGTCGGCCGTGTGCGTCGAGTCCCCGTCTGAATCTTTCTATTCGCCTCGGCTGGCCGTTTCGAACATCAAGTCCGCCGCCGGCAGGAGGTTTCCCGTTCGGGTTCACGTCGGCGACCTGCACGACCCGTCTCTTGCGAATTCGTGCCGGGGCACCGACATGGCCGCCGTCACCTACGAGATGGGGAGCGACGAGCTCATGCATTGCATGGACTTCTGCTGGGCCTCCCTGTCGAACGGCGGCGTGATGTGCGTCGACCGCCTGTCGCACAAGGACTCAAGGGCCGTCTTCGATGACTTCTGTCGAGCCAAGGGCGCCAGCCCGTTCTTTCTCGCCACCCGCGACGGCTCCGGGATCGTGGAGAGGTAGCTAGTTTAGTCCATGGGATACGAGATCATCTACAGGTACAAGGAGGCGACCGAGGTCCCGGGCGTCTACTCCGAAGAGGTCAAGGAGCGGAGCGCCAAGATCGGCAAGGTGACGGAGGACGTCGGGCTCGACGCGCTGGCGGCGAAGATCATGACCCAGCTCGCCCGCAGGAACGTGCTGATCGTCGACGTCGAGATATACGAGTACGCGAGGAAGCGGGTGTCGTACAGGGAGACCGCCTCGGGCATCGTCATCAAGAATAAGAAGTTCTCGTTCGACTCCGGGGCGGTGGTGGAGACGGGCGAGTTCGAGGAGCCCGCCGCTGAAGCCTCGCCCCTGGAGGACTTCAAGCCCCTCCCCTCCCCGTCCAAGGAGGCGGCGGACAGGTCGTGCCCCGTCGCCGCGAGGAACCTGGCCAGGAGGCCGCTTCGCCACGAGCGATACGACCCGGATCCGATGTCCGCGATCAAGGCCAAGCAGAAGGGACTTCGGTTCACGCCTGGCAAGCAGTACCCCATATGGTCGGAGAAGTCCATGGGTACTATCCTTCTCTATTCCACAACCGACGACGCGGGCCGCGACGTGGACGCAAGCGCAGAGTACTTCGTAGCCATAGGCTCCGGGCTAGTCCAGCAGGACGAAGGTCCGACCTACGTGGGGGCGGAGGACCGCAAGGAGGAGGTGAACCTGTGGGGGAACTACGAGCACGTGGACATGCCTGACATAAGGAGAAAGTGATGCCAACCAAGAAGCAGATGCAGAAGAAGAAGGCCAGGGAGCTCAAGGGCAAGGCCAGGGCGGCGGCGAGGAGGCACAAGCTGCACGCGGCCTCCAAGGAGGAGCGACGCAGGGCGAGCCTCGACAGGAAGTTCAGGGACAAGATCGCCCCCATAGTCAACGACCCGGAGAAGAAGAAGGCCGCGGAGGAGGCCGATAAGAAGAGGGTCTTGGAACGGCTCCAAAGGAATGCCGAGATACTCAAGGCGCTAGAGGACGAGTACGAGCGAGACGCGGCCCAGAAAAAGGCGATCAACGACAGTCTAGAGGCCGAAGGGCACCACACGCTAAAGGAGAAGTTCGGGGCTCTGGAGGCGAAGGCCAGGGCTGCCAGTGCAGATTCGGGTCTAGAGGGACAATTGGACACCACCCAGCCTTCCGAATGAATTCTGAAAAAATCCGCTAAAGTCTATTGACCGTTTCTCCGATCTTATGTATAACATGTTGACGCGGCACGGAAGTGTCGCCGAAACCTTAACCTTTACAACGGAGAAATGACATGGGACTTGATCTTGGATCACTTCAGAACGACTATAAGACGCTCAAGGCGGCTGAGGGCGGCGGTGGGTCTTTCCTTGAGAACTTTGTGAGGATGCCGGAGGGCAAGGGAAGCGTTGTGATGCGCCTCCTCCCGCCAGCCCCCAAGGGCGCCTTCGGCAGGGATGATAACCCCTTCTACCTCGTCACCGCCCTCCACAGGGTGAACGGCAAGAGCCTGCACGACATACGGGACTATGTTAATGGCAAGTGGGTCGGACGCAATCCGATCTGCGAGTACATGCGGCACCTCTGGAAGGAAAGCGAGCAGGCTGCGCCCGCGGAGGCAGAGCAGAAGAGGAACCTCTATCGGCAGATCAAGCCGATCGAGAGGTACTACTACAACGTCATCGTCCGCGAGGAGCGGTCGGAGGACGGCACGGTCAAGAAGAACGTCGGCCCGAAGATTCTCTCCGTGGGCAAGACCGTCCACGAGATCATCTTGAGGGGCATCCTCGGCGACAAGGAGATGAACCAGGACAGGCTCGGCGACGTGACCGACTTCAAGGCCGGCTACGACTTCAAGCTCGTCAAGACCATCCGCAAGTCGGGCGACCAGAGTTTCCCGAACTACGAGAGCTCGCACTTCCTTGATCAGAGCCCCGCCGGCGACCCCGACGAGTGCAAGCGGTGGATGGAGAACCTCCACGACCTCAAGGCCCTCAGGATTCTGAAGACCTACGAGGAGTTGGAGCACGAGCTCCTCGTCCATCTCGGCCTCAAGCAGGAGACCGAGGGAGGCTTCGATCCCACGAAGTACGTCGGCCGCTCCGCTGCCGCCGAAACGAAGGCTCCCGTCGCGCCGGCCCCGGTCGCCGCCGCGGTCGCCCACGAGTCGGACTCTGACGATTCCGACGCCGACGAGGACTTCCTCGAGGAGCTCAGGAAGCTCGGCTGATTCTTTTCTGTCGGAACGGCGTCCCCTGTGGCAATCGGGCCACAGGGGACGCCCTATTCCCGCCATTCGAACACTGAAGGAGACCATCATGGCCAAGGCCAAGAAGAACGAGGATGCGATTCTGGACGAGATACTCTCGTCCACTGGCGGCGAGACCCTGCGCAACGCGGGCATAGTTCCTTACTATGTCAACACCGGCAACCTCGCCATCAACTACGCCTGCAGCGGAAAGTTCGTCAAGGGAGGCTTTCCGGGCGGACGCATCATCGAGGCCTTCGGCCCGGAGGCCTCGGGCAAGTCGTTCCTCGGCTACTGTTTCCTGGGAGCAATCCAGAATCAGGGCGGCATAGCGGTTCTCCTTGATTGCGAGAGGTCCAGCGGCAGCGAGTTCGCGGAGAGGTGTGGGCATGTGAACCCGGACAAGCTCATCGTGTACAGCCCGGTCACCCTCCAGCAGGTCGAGAAGCAGATAATCTCTGTGGTGAGGGCGATAAGGTCGAAGTTCCCCGACAAGCCGATCGGCATAGTCTGGGACAGCATCGGCGTGAACCCCACGGAGCGCGAGTTCAGCGAGGTCGAGCTCCCCGACAACCCCACCAAGGCCCAGATCGACGCGGTCGGCCAGGAGCGCCCCGGCGAGCGGGCCAAGTTCGCGAACAAGATTCTGAGGAGTCTGAACCCGTTCCTCAACGACAACGACGCCACCCTGTACGTCATCAACCAGGTGCGCAAGAAGATCGGCGTTATCTACGGAAACGACGAGACGACCAGCGGAGGAGGCGAGGCCCTCAAGTTCTACGCCTCCCTCAGGTTCAGGACCGGCGCCCCCAAGTCGTTCCAGGACAAGGACACGAAGCTGTCCCTCGGGGTCAACATGACGATTGCCAACAAGAAGAATCGTCACTTCACCCCGGGCATAAAGGTCGAGAACGTCCCTCTCTTCTTCGATTCCGGCATCAACCCTCTCGGCGGCCTGCTTGACGCCCTCCTTATGGCGAAGCGGGTGGAGCCCGCGAAGGGGGCTGGCAAGTATGCGGTGCTCGCTCCTTGGAACGGCGGCGACGATGGGGCAACATTCCAACAGGCGAAGTCCGCTCCGTTCGACTCTTCCATACTCATGAAGTATCCGGCGCTCGTCGACGCAGAGAGCCCGGAGGAGGTGTCCGAATATCTCAAGGAGTGGTCGGCGGCGATAGCGCTCACCAACAGCGACAGCGTGGAGCAGATCGACACCCACCAGGATGTCGGGCACCTTATCGGCTCGAAGGACGAGGACTGAGGCTCCGCCCTAGCGCTTGCGTTGTTTTGGCTTGGCCTGGCCTTCGGCCTTGAATTTTACATTCGCCGTCCTGTGCGACTTGTCGCACACCGCTGACACCAGGCTGGATATGCCTGCCAGCTGCGACCTTTTGAGTTCGGCCCTCACGACTTGGGTCTTCGCCCCGAAGGCGCGGCAGTACTCTCCGAGCATTTTCCTGCAGGCAATCGGCAGGAAGAATCGCTTCCTGTCGGAGGTCTCTACCATGAGGCACTTCACAGACATTTTGCTCCCCTCCTCTCTGCCATTCCGTTCGCCCAACTAAATTAGACCAACCGCGGGCGTATTGCCAAACCGCCAAAAAACAGTCCATTAAACGGGCGTTTTTGGACAAACCGGTCGCTTTTATTCAGTCTCTCCGGGATACATATTGCAGAGGGCACAGGCCATGTCGAACTTCGACGCCAGACTAGACAACTTGAGGAATCTTTCCCGCGACCTGGTGCCGTACAACTTCCCGCTTGGCCCTGTCGAACTGGAATACTATCTTTCGCCCCTGAAAAGGTCCGAGGCTGAGGCGGACGGATACTCCCTCGTCTTTCACTTCAACAGGGCGGCATACAACGACCACTATCTCGAGTCGTTCCAGGTCTACAACAAATACGCCCCGTTCCTCCCTTTCTCTCTGGTTACGAAGCTGGCCAAGAAGGCGTTGGGGCCGCACCAGCTCGCCCTCGTCGAGTTCTACCAAGAAGACAAGAAGGTCTACTGCTGGAGCGTCTGCCTCGACTCTAGGGGCCGGCCGATAGCTTCGCCCATGAAGGAGAGGACTGAAACGCGGGAGTTCGAGGGCCTCAGATATGCCTACATGAGGCCCGAACAATTGAATCTGTATTGAGCACCGACCCCTTAATTCAGGAGGTTTTCAACCATGAATTCGGCCGCCAAGAACAAGATACAGAGACTGCTCGTCGAGTACCTGCTCAAGGAGGGCACGCTGGAGCTCGCCCTCCCGAGCGGGATGGTTCTCGAGGTCGGCGTCACGCAGGAGAACAGGCACGGCGACCAGGAGATAACCCCGGATTACTGCTGGGTGGTGGCATCCCAGAGAAACCGTTCGGTCTCCATAGACAGGTACAACCTAGGGCTAAGGTACCGCGGCGACAGGGAGATGGTGTGCCAGCAGTCCATCCTTGACGACGACGGAACGAGCGTCAACATACTTGATGTTCTTTAGAAATACGTATTGACCGCTGCATCAATCTGCATTATTCTAAATAAGTGTCGCGATCGACGCACATGTGTGCCGTCGTGGTTCGGCTCATCGCAGTGGGGATCAAACATGGTTCAGTCAAAGAAGAGGGTCGGGAAGTCGGAGACGGTTCTTGTGAAGGAGTTCTGTGCCAGGGCCGGGGACGAGGACTTGCGAACCCTTGCGGATCTCCTGCCTCAGACTATGGCGTTCGACAGGTCGATTGCCTGCGCCATACTGCAGCGGGACAACCAAGTCGACCGGTGGCTTGCCCAGGCCACGGGGGCCGACGACTGGTTCGTGCGAATCGACTCTATCGGCGACGCGGCCGCCGCCGAGCTTGATCGAAGATCCTCGAAGAAATAGGGACGCGGGAACCACCCCTTATGTCTCTCATAACCCTGACCGACCAGAACGACCTTGTTGAGGCCTCTGCCTTCAAGCACGGAAGGTACCCGTTCGATTACTTCAACAAGGTCCAGAGCAGGGTCTTCGAGGTGCACGATAGGGACTGCAACTGCGTGATAGCGGCCCCCACGGGCGTGGGCAAGACCATATGCGCGGAGCTTTTCATGGCCCACGAGGTCAGGAAGAGGGGAGGTAAGGCCATATACCTCGCCCCGCTCCGGGCTCTCGCCAAGGAGAAGATCGACGACTGGACTTCGCCCGGATCCGTGTTCGACGGCCTCAAGGTGGCCATATGCACGGGCGACTACAGGCTCACGGAGGCGCGCCACAAGGAGCTCGAGGAGGCTGACGTGATAGTCATGACCTCTGAGATGTTGTCTTCGCGCTGCAGGAACATGGAGTCGGAGAAGAACGAGTTCCTGAAGGACTGCGGCACGATAGTTGTTGACGAGTCGCACCTCCTCACTGTCCCGGGTAGGGGCGACCACCTCGAGGTCGGACTCATGAAGTTCTCCAAGATCGCCCGCGACTTGCGGATAGTATTCCTGTCCGCGACGATGCCAAACGTCGACGAGATCGCGAATTGGGTGGCGTGCAGCCTTGTCAAGAAGGATACCTACCTCATAGTCTCCGACTACAGGCCGTGCCCGCTCGATATCCACTACGAGGAGTACGAGGTCGCCGAAACCTACGACCAGACCGAGGAGTACAAGGCGGAGAAGGCAGTCGATCTGATCAGGGAATACAAGGACGACAAGTTTCTGGTCTTCGTCCACTCCAAGGCCACCGGAGAGAGGATCAGGTCGGCTCTGGCCGATCGGAGGATAGAGTGCGAGTTCCACAACGCCGATCTGGAGAAGGAAAAGAGACACGCCGTCGAGGACAGGTTCAAGAACGGCGACTTGAGGGTATTGATCGCGACGAGCACCGTCGCGTGGGGCTGTAATCTTCCCGCCCGCAGGGTGATCATCGCCGGCGTCCACCGCGGAATGACGGAGGTCGAGACCTACGACATTTTCCAGATGGCAGGCCGAGCCGGCAGGCCGGGGTACGACCCTCGTGGCGACGTTTACATCCTTGTGCCTGACAGGAACCCGGATCACCACATCGAGCGCCTATCCGTCCCCAAGAAGATAGAGTCACAGCTGCTTAACCATACTGGTAGCGAGGACGATCCGCACTACAAGACCCTCGCTTTCCATCTCGTCAGCGACATACATCACGGCTTGATATCTTGCATGGCCGACGTCCACGACTGGTACGCACGATCCCTCGCGTACTTCCAGTACAAGGAACTCGACGACTTGATAGCCGACAAGACCATAGACCTCCTCCTCAGGGTTGGGGCGATCAAGGAGGAGGGTGGCAGGTACGAGGTCACCTCCGTCGGCAAGGTGTCGAGCATGCTTTACTACAGCCCGTTCGACGTCGCCGACCTTCGGCGCAACTTCAAGCATTTGTTCGCCAAATCCAACGAGTCGAACGATTTGGCCGTCGCCATGGCCCTCGGCAATGTGGATTCCATCCGGAGTGGCTTCGTGACAAGGGCGGAGAAGGACGAGATGGAGTTCTTCGCCGTCAAGTTCAGGAAGGCCTTCGGCGACTGGCCTGATGGAACCGTAAAAGGCGCCTACGCCTACCATTGCCTCTTCAACGGGTCTCCCCTTGGCCCCTTCGCGTCCATGGCAAGAGGTCTCCAGATGGACTTTGACAGGCTTGCCAGCGTCCTCAATCTTCTGGATTCGATGGCCGCCAAATGGAACAAGTCCTCGTTCTTCAGGGATCTTTCTATGCGTATCGCGTATGGCGTGCGCCAGGAACTTGTGGAGTTCTGCAGGCTTCCGGGAGTGGGAAAGGTTAGGGCCGAGAGGCTGTATGCCGCGGGATTCCGTAGGTCATCCGACATCCTCAAAAACCCCGCCGGGGCAAGCAAGGCTCTCAACATGAAAGAGGACAAGGTGGCGGACATACTGAACTATATCAAGGGGTCTTAACGCCTTCTTCGTCTTCCCCTGACCTTGTCGGTTGCCATACGTACCTTGGCCACGAGCTCTTTCCTGTCGAGCGTGAGCGTCGACTTGTCTCTGTTGCTTTTCTGAACCCACAGCCCGGCAGACTGCGAGGAACAGTCGGACATGGTCTTGCAGCACGAGCAACTTCCCTCGGTTTGCAGTTCGACTTCGATCGCCTCTCCGTCTTCCACGAACACGGTGCTTGAGCTCTGCCCGTTTATCACCAGAGTCACCGGACACCCGTCCAGATCAGGACCCGTGAGAGTCGCCGAAACTTCGCCGGCGCCGACAGCCTCCACGCCACCAGACGCCAGGTATAGACAGCATCCGTTGGTTGTGATCTTCACCGATGCGGTCTTGCAAACGCACGAACTGCTGGACGAAGAACTGCTGGACGACGAAGAACTCTCCGACGACGAAGAACTCTCCGACGACGAAGAACTGCTGGATGACGAAGAACTCTCCGACGACGAAGAACTCTCCGACGATGACGACGAATCCTCCACGGATGACGAGCTGCTACTGGGTTCCGTCGTCGTGGATGAACTTGGCTCTACCGTGGTGCTGCTGGGCTCTTCTGTTGTGGAGGAACTCGGTATGGATGGGACCGTGCCGCCAGCGGCGAATGTGAAGCCATTCGCCTCGAGAACCTTTTTTGAGAAGGATGGTATTCCGATAGTGCGCGGCTTCTTTTTCTTGAACAATAGGCCGTTGAAGTTGTAGCTTTGTTGGCATTCACAGCCGCAGCCGCACTCGAACTCTATGGTTATGGCATCGCAGCAACCCTCTGGAGGACATATCTTCCCGCAGCAGTCCACGAAGCACTGTTGGCTGGGCACTACGGCCTTGGCTGGTCTCCCCCTTTTGAACGGCCCGCAACAATTCCCCATCTACCTCCCGAAGAACCCGTCGGGGTACTCGATTTTCACTGTTCCATTGCCGTCCGTAGCCTCCCCGGTCTTGGGATCTTCCACCCACCACCTGACCTGCTCCACAGGTATGCCCAGATCGTCCATGTGGCATCTGTCGCTCGGGCTGACAGGCATGTGCAGTGTTTCTCCCTCGACTAGAATTGCGACCTTGCATCGCTCGTTCGCCCTGTCAAAAAGTAGGCAGTTTCCGCAGATTGGTTCCATGTGTCACCTGTGTGTTATTTAGGCTTTGAAATCTGGCATTAGAAGAGTATAATGCCAATAAGGAGGACGACATGATAGTAGGGGTTGCCGGGCAGCTCAGGCAGGGAAAAGATGTGGCCGCCGACCACATCGCCAGAGAATTGGGCCTCGGTCGAGGCGCCTTCGCAGGCAGCGTCAAGCAGGCTTTTTGCGAGTACTTTGGCGTGGATATGGAATTCGTCGAGCGCTGGAAGGTGATTCATGACCCTCCGCCGGGCTTCAAGATCAACGTCAGAAAGGCCCTTCAGTTCATAGGTGACGGGTTCCGCGGGATCAAGGAGGAGGTCTGGATAGAGACCTTTTTCAGAAAGTCGCCGAAGGGCGTGGTGATTTCAGATGTCAGATACAGGAACGAGCTCGCGGCGGTCAGGCAGAGGGGCGGATTTAACATGCTGATGTTCCGCCCGGGATTCCTGAATGACGACCCAAACGGATCCGAATCCCAGATACGCAGGTTTGTCGATCGCTTTTTGGAGGACGGCAAAGAGGGCAGGGTCGAGGCCGAGGGAGATTTCGGCCTGGTGGATTTTTTCATCGTCAACGACGGCACGATCGACGACCTTTACGCGAAGATCGACGAGATGGTGATTCCATTTCTGAAGCGATCAGGGATGGCCAGGTGCGCCTCACGATGAAGCTCGGGAAGCTCTCCGCCAGCCAGTCGCGGAACCCAAACCCAGGCCTGGATTCGACGTACTGTTCGAAGTTGCTCGCATTTTTGTCGATCTGCGACACGACTATGTCTTCTGGGCCAATCTCGACCCCCTGCCGCTTCCTCCAAGTGTACGCGGATCCTGTTTCGTAGGTGCCCGGGGGGATGTCTATCGTGTACACGCCCTCCCTGAATCTTGCCACCACATAAACATGGACTTCGCCGATTGACTGCGAGACGGTAGCGGCCTCAACTCCGTGGCCCTCCAGCACGCCGGCGATGGCGTCTGCTATGGAGTGGCATATGCCCCCGTACCCGAACTCTTCGTCGTGTCCGTCTGAGTCTTGTGTCCACGCGTCGTACACCGATTGAGCCTCGCGGGCAATCTGTGGAAGCATGGGGGTCAAGGATGACACGGAAGGATCCATTACGGAGTTCCTGCGGCGGGAGGCGGCTGGAAATCTTGAGACAGAAGTTTGTCTAGTTCGTCTATCGGCACGACGAAGGTTCCCTCGTCTGCCTCACCCTCCATCCTTCGGATGCCGTCTTTTCCTTGTCTGTATCTTCTGTCGTTTATTGCTCGGTCTTCAATCGTCCTCACGACGGCGTGGGTCGGCGACCCGTCGGAGTCTCTGATGATCTTGACCACTCGGTACGCGCCTAGGTTTTTTATGTCCTTGCCCAGGGAGTAGAAACTCCCGACCTGCGGCTCCTCGCCCAGATCGTCGGGGTTTATCCCGAGTTCGTCGCTTATCGCGTCGATGTAGGGGGTGCTGACTTCCCGCTCCTTGTCTTCTACGAATTTCCTGAACGATTTTGGTCTCATCGCAAAGTATATAGAGTCCGTGACTCTTTATTGGGGGATTAGATGTTCTCGGATTTTAGGAGCCTGATGGACAGGTGGGACAGCGCGAGCAGGGTGATGGTCGAGAGCGACCTGTGCCTGTTCTTCCGCAAGGACGGGAGGCTCTACGGAGCCGGAGAATCGTCCAGGATCACCTTCGCCAGGATGAAGAACCCGGAGACGAAAGAGGACAGGGAGTGGCGCAAGGAGGCCACCTTCTCGGCGCACGACCTCGAGAAAACCGCCGATGGCTCGGGTTCCATGGTGGTCATGACGGCGGCCGACCTCCCGGAGATAGAGGTGGTCGACCATGCCGTGGCGGAAAGGGAGATGAAGAAGATGGGCAAGCCTTTGCCTGCGGTGTCGGACGACGACGATGTGCGGGGCAAGTCCATAGGGGAGGAGTGACCGTGGCCTCCTACAATTCGATAGAGAGTTGGGCGAGCCGCCTCGGCTACGTGGTGGAGCGCTGCGAGGGCGGCTACGTCTGGCATCCCGCGCACGAACAGGCCGTGAACTTTTGCGCCACCTCGCGTGAGGCCATGGAGAAGATTCTCGAGGCCATCAAGGGGGAATACAAGGGGGGAGAATGACGATGCAGTTCGGCGACTCTGCCGGAAAGCACGTGTGCTTCTGCTGCGGCGTACAGTTCTCGTCGTATGACGAGTTCAAGTCCCACATACTTGAGTCCCACGAGGAGGGCAGGGACTTCGTTCGTTGCCCTCTGGATCACTGCGGAGCCCCGGTGAGGGACGCCAAACTCCACATCAAGGTGAAGCACCCGAGGTACGACTTGCGTAACTTCAGGGGACAGGCCAAGGCCATCGTGTGGCACGACTTCTCCGCCAAGGGCAAGAAGACCAAGAAGCCGAGGTTCAAGCAGGGCAAGTACGAGTCGACCAAGACGGGGCGCGTGCTGGGCTACCGTTCCGGTCTGGAGGAGAAGCTCTACAAGATACTGGACCGGCACGACGAGGTGGTCTCCTTTTACGAGGAACCCTTCAACATCGACTACATCCACAGGGGCCAGGCTCACAAGTACATACCCGACCTTTTCGTCACCTTCATGGACGGGCACAAGGAGCTTTGGGAGGTCAAGCCCACCAGCCAGACCGACCTAGAGCAGAACAAGAACAAGTGGCGCGCGGCCGAGCAGGCTTGCAAGATAAGGGGCTGGAAGTTCGAGGTATTCACGGAGCAGAGGATCGACAAGCTCGCCCAGGAGGTCAGGAGGCAGAGTCTGGACGACTAGGTCTTCGTTTGCTTATAATCCGGGCATGGAAATAGTCATCAAGGGCTGGGGCCACGAGAAGGTAATCCACAACTCCGACGGCTACTGCGGCAAAATCCTCTGCTTCAGGAAGGGCGGGAGGTGCAGCTACCACTACCACCGCACCAAGACGGAGACTTTCTACTGCGTGGGCAGGGTTGTCGTAAGGCACGGATGGTCTGACGATGTGGCCTCAGCAGAGGAGACCGTCTTGACCACGGGGGACTCGTTCCATGTCCCGGCCGGACTCAGGCACCAGATGGAGGCTCTCGAGGACTCCGAGTTGTACGAGTTCTCGACCCCGGACTCGCCCGAAGATTCCATAAGAATCGTCTTGGGCGACTAGATATCCCCATGGGATTCAAGGAGTGGCTTGTGGAGGAGGGTTCAAGAGAGCTTGCCAAGGCATATTCGGATGCCTTGAGGGATGTCCCTGAGAATCCAGAGCACCACCCGGAGGGGACTACACTAAAGCATGTTAAGCTGGTGCGGAGGGCTGTTCTGGGAGCCGCCGAAGAACTGCGCAAACTGAAGTCCGACCCCTCCCTTGGCGACATACTGGCCAACATTGATTTTTCCCTGTCGGACCGGGAGGTGCAGATACTTAACCTTGCCGCTTGGCTCCACGACATAGGCAAAGCGACGGCCACCACGATAGGAGGTCTGCCTTTTAGAAACGCCATGGGAGCCGGGGGGAAGATACAGGCCATAGGCCACGAGAAGCCCGACCACTACTCCCCGCAGATAGACATGCTTCGGTCTGTGGCTCCTGATTCATTGGTGAGGCTTTACGACGAGAACCGCGATCTTGTCAACTTTCTTATAGAAAGACACATGGACTTTGCCCACGGCGGGTTCCCGAATCGCGTGATCGCCGACTTTTTCGACAACGGCAGAATCAAGAACGACCAGCGCATGAAACTGCTTCTGGTTCTTATGTGGGCAGACAAGATGGGGAGGGCCAAGGAGCCGAACCTAGAGAAAAGCGTCGCGAGGCTCAAGGATGCCGCGGAGAAGAGCCGAAGGGCTGGAGCCAACACAGGCAGGCGTTCTAATCCGTTCTTCGGGAACGAGGAAGAGTTCAGGGCCATGCTCAAATCGCGCGGACTCGACCAGGCGTCAATAGACGCCGCCGCAGAGGCCAAATTCCCGAAGGTTCGAAGTTGACATAAATAATCGGTTTTCATAGACTCTTTGAGATCATGAAAACCGACCTGTATGTCTTCCAGTGGATATCCGACCTTGGCGGCGCGGACACCCGACTCAAGGAGTTACTCGTCCTTCTCAAGGACGACTTCAACATCACCTGCATTCCCAATGACGAATTCAGGTTGGGAGAGAAGCACAACACGGACTTCTTGGACGCGCTGGGCGTTAAATACTGCATGCCCGAGAAGCTCCCCAAGAGGCCGAAGGGGTTCGCGTACGCCAACTGCAACTTCCGGCTGTTCAAGGAGCCGAAAAGGATAGACTTCATCAATGGCCTGGGGCTTAAATTCCTCTGGTCTAACGACATGATGTGGACTACGGGCGAGGAGATAGAGGCGATAAAGAAGGGCAAGGTCGACTGCTGCCTTTTTACCTCGCCGTTCCACGAGAGCGTCATAGGAAAAAAGTTCACGGACGCCAAGAAGGGCCAAAAGACGGCCATTCTTGAGAACTACTTCGACAGCTCCACGTGGCCGTATGTGGAGCGTCCTGCGCGCGAGTCGATGGTCTGCGGAAAGGTCAGCAGAAGCGACCAGATGAAGTTCTCCGAGGACTTCCCTGTGTTCTACGAGCGGGCCGCGGACGGGCTCCCCGTCTCGTTCAGAGTCATGGGGTGGAGCAAGGAGATCGCCGCAAAGTACTCCTGGTTTGAGTTCGACGGCAGGTGGGACCTCCTTTCCACCAACAAGGAGCCGACGCAGAAGTTCTACGAGTCGATCGACGTGTTCCTCTACAATTGCAACCACAAGTTCATAGAGAACCAGAGCAGGGCGATTGTCGAGTCCCAATTGACGGGGCTACCCGTCGTCGCTCCGAACAAGTGGAACTTCCCCAACATGATTTGGGACGAGAGGACGGGATTCCTCTGGGAGACGCTTTCGCACATGAAGGACGCGCTGGCGCAACTCGCCGACCCCGTGATCCGCAGGAAGATGGGCCGGCTAGCAAGCGAATGCACTAGGGAAATCTGGTGCGACGCGGCCGTGGCCAAGAAAAAATGGGACAAACTTTTGAACTTTGTGGAGGCAGCATGAAGACCCTTATCTGGTCGGTCGCTTGGGGGGACTACAGGTACATGACGCAGGCGCTGATGGACTCCATCAGGTCCGTCGGCATAACTCACGACATACTGACCTTTTCGGACGAGCCTCTCGCCAACGTCGTGTCTTGCGAGATGGACAAATCTATCGAGATGGACTTCAAGCAGTACTGGAAGTTCCACTACCTCCGCAAGTTGGAGGCCATGGACTACGACCTGTTCGTGTTCATAGACAGTGACCACTATTTCGTTAGAAAGCCCTCCAAGGACTTTTCGGAGATCATAGGTTCCGACCCGTGGCACTCCTTCCTAGAGTCTCCCATCAACTCCCCGGAAACCAAAAGGGGCGATTGGTGGGGCGTGCCGAATCAGGCCATGACGCTCATCTACAGGGATTTTGGCGTCGTCCAAGACGTGGTCTACAACACGAACGGAGGATTCTGGATGTGCAAGAAGCCTTTCATCAAGCACGCCGCCGCCACCGGCCTTCTTTTCAAAGACTACCAGAGAAACCTTGGCCTCGACCTCCCGGAGGAGGTTGCCATAGCCGTCATGTCCCATCTTTTTAGCAGGGACTACTCGAACAGGTTTCACTCTCAAAACACGGACATGTGGGCGAGCGAGTGGACGGGCGCGCTCAAGGACAAGGTCCCCGACGGCTCCCCTTGGGAGTTCCAGGAGTACATGACAAACGCTCGCTTCACGGTGAACCCAGCCATCGTCCACGCCATGAGAAGCAAGTCTGCCTTGACGGCCGCTGGGAAGCAGGTTTTCGAACGCACCAAGATGGAAAGGATTTTCACGCCTTGGGACGAGGCGAAGAGGTTGGGTGCCAAGAAGGGCGTCTTCTCGTGAAAGTCGAATTAATTGGACATTTCGGAGACGACCTCATGGTCGTCAACGCCGCGCGCGTCAGCTACGGCAAGAGCAAGTCGGAGTTCGACGACAAGGACGCGAGGCTGATACGTTTTCTGGTCGACCACGGGCACACCTCGCCGTTCAGGCACCCGCAGCTGCAGTTCAGGATTCAATGTCCCATATTCGTGGAACGCCAGCTCTTCAAGCATCAGGTCGGCCTCACCGCCAATAGCATAAGCGGTCGATATGTGGACTTTTCCGACGAGTACTGGCTTCCCGAAAGGCTCCGCCTGCAGTCGAAGGACAGCAAGCAGGGCAGCTCGGGAGACCTTGACTACGAGACCAACTCGCGTTTTGTGGAGAAGATCAAGTCTTTGGTTGAAGACTGCAAGTCCCTGTATTCTGAGATGGATTCTGCGGGCGTCGCCAAGGAGCAGTGCCGAGTCGTTCTGCCGCTCTGCCTTGAGACGCAGTTCGTTTGGACAGGTTCTTTGGCCGCCTTCGTCCACCTATGGAGACTCAGGCTGAAAACCGACACGCAGGCCGAAACGCGCGAGGTGGTCGGCATGATGCTCGACGAGGTGAAGAGCATCCCTGGTTCCCCGTTTCAACGCACGCTTGAGGCGTTCGGCCTGTGAACGAGCTGCTCCAGAGGATGTACGACTTCAGGCCGAAGGTTGCCGTGTGCGGCGACGCCATGGTGGACGAATACTACGAGGTGCGCGCCGACAAAGTCAGCCCGGAGTTCCCCATACCCGTGCTTCTGTCCGACAGAAACATTCCCGTGTCCGTCTCCCCGGGCGGAGCCTCGAATGTCTGTGCGCAGATGAGGAACTTCAATGTGGATGCTAGTCTTTTCGCCCTGACGAACGAGCGCATCAAGAAAATGAGCGCGGGCGTAAACATGGAGGGTTGCATATTCGCAAGGCGCGTGCCCGTGAAGAGGAGGTACTACAGCGGGGGTTTCCCGCTTTGTCGCCTTGACGAGGAGACCAAGAACTACGGTCTTTCCGACGATTCCTTGAAAGACCTTCAGGCCAAGATACTCGGGCGCCTTTTCTCGTCCGGCCCTTACGACGTCGTCGTGTTTTCCGACTACGACAAGGGATTTTTCTGCGGCGTGAGCGACCTCGCCTCTCGCGTCGGGGACGCCATCACGATAGTCGATCCCAAGCACGGGCCGCTGGAGCGCTGGAGCGGATGCACGATCATCAAGCCTAACGCCAAGGAGGCCAGGGAGCTAACGGGCTTCGACGACTGGCGAGACCAATGCGCACAGATCATGGACAGAACCGGATGCCAGGCCGTCGTCATAACCAACGCCGGAGAGGGAGTGTTCGGCAATGTGCAGGGAATTCCATTCGAGCACAGACCGCAGAGCCCCGTTTCCGCCAGGTCGGTCATCGGGGCCGGCGACTGCTTCGTTGCCTTCTTGGCCATGTGCATGTGTCATTCCATAGACATACGTCGTGCCGTTTCTATCGCGTTCGAGGCGTGCTCCGTGTACGTTTCCAACGACGAGAATCGGCCGCTGTACCCCTACCAGATAGCCGACACCAAGTTCATTGATCCTAGGATGCTGGCGTGCAGGGACTTCTCGCTGGCCTTCTCCAACGGGTGCTTCGATGTGTTGCACCCGGGCCATGTCGAGCTGCTTTCGTACGCGAAGTCAAGGGCGGATGCGCTTGTGGTGGCCCTAAACACCGACGAGAGCGTCGCCCTCCAGAACAAGTCTCACCCTCTCGTCAATGACCTGTCTTACCGAAAGTCGATGGTCGCCGCCCTCGGTTGCGTGGACTTTGTCTTGGATTTTGCGGAGCCTACGCCCTACGAGATCATCAAGAGGGTCATGCCCGACGTTTTGGTCAAAGGATCCGACTGGCCCGATCCGGTCGGTTCAGACCTCGTGCGTGAGGTTTGTTCTTTTGGCCTTGTGGGCGGACATTCGACCACCGAGGTTATAAGAAAAATAGTGAGCGTCGGGTCTACATAACTCCATGCAATTCATGGCGTTTTCGGAATGGATAGTTGCACGGGAGCAGGCGGTCGGCGCGACGCCGATGACCCCCACGGCCAACAAGCCCAAGGGTCCGTCGGTGGACTCGGAGATCAAGCAGGCAATCGTCGCTACCATGGGAAAGCCCAAGGCGACGCAGACTTCGGCCTTGGCGGCGCTTGCCAAGAAGAAGCAGGCGGACCCCAAGGCTTCCCCCAAAGACCTCCAGGCCATCGCGGACGTCATCTCCGCCGGAGATCAGGCCAAGAAATGAAGCCATTTTCCGAATGGCTTGCCAAAAGGTCGAGAAACAAGGGTTCGAAGATCACGGCCACGGGCCTCAATGCCGGCGGGCAGGCACAGTCGGGCATGCGCATTCGATATTCGATTCGTCCGCCCTCCCCGCCTCGACCTTCTTTGCGAGTTGGGAACTAATCTAATTCGTGGTTCCCAAAGGGCTTGTGATATCTATAGAGTGCCGGTGCATCCCGTGTCATGACTGGATGGCCTTCGCGGCGTGGTATTCGTTCAAGAAGGCGCTTCCGGACTGCAGGGTGTTTGTGGAGGTCGACCTGATCCATCCAATTTTCAGATGGGCGTCCGTCTTTGGAGTCTTGGGGCGGCCGGCGAAGGCGGACTTCAGGTTCGGACCCACAGTGATGGCCGTTCGCGACTTCGAGGGCGACTGGACGCCCGCCACGGCCAAGTCAAACGACCAGAGGTTCCTCGTTGATTATTCTGGAGGATGCGGCAATTTTGTCGTCGAAGAATGGATAAATAGGAATCAGGTGCCCTTCCACAGGGCCCTGAAGAGATTCGGCACTTCATCCGCCACGGTGAACGAGGTCGCCGTCCTCAAAGTTTGGGAGAAGTGCAACAACCTTTACAGATCGGCGGGGGTTTGATGAAGAGGTTTTATTTCGGCAACGACGAGGGCGGGGAGGAGGACGAAGGAAACGAGTTCGAGATGCCGCCCCCGACCGAGTTCATATCAATGACGCAGATGGAGAGCCCGGCGCGCCACCTCATGGACTGTTCGATAAAGATGTGCGAGGGCACCTTCGGTTGGAGGTTCATGTCCCCCGACGACAAGCTGGCGATGGTCGCCAAGGTTTTCAAAGGTCTTGCGGAGATAAGGAAGGAGTACGACGAAAATGCCGATTTATGAAATGGTGTGCGACAAGTGCGGCGAGGGATACGACGTATGGTGCTCGATGACCAAGAAGGAGGAGTCCGTGTCGTCCGCGGCGTGCCCCGCCTGCGGCAGCACAGAAAAGACGGAAACGGTGGGGTGCCCTTCGGTAAGTTTCACGAATCCAGTTGGAACCGACAGGTGGAACAGCGAGTCCAAGGGGCACGACTACAGGTTCAAGCACAATATGGACAAGCCGGGAGGAACGAGGGACCAAAGGGCGGCCGCGGCGAGGGCCTCTAAGGTCGGCGCAGAGCCGTACAGAAGGATAGACGACATATCCAGCGGCAAGCACTTCGGAGAGGTGAAGTGACGGGTTGATTTTAATGGCAAGTCTGACTAGATTACATTGGATACACATCCGAAAGGAATGCCAATATGAGCGACGCACTGCGAAGGCTCTCTTCTAGGTTCGACAGGGATAAGTTCAGGAAGATCAACGAGGAGATGTCGTTCGCGGAGTACCTCGACCTCGTATACGAGAGGCCGCGCCTAGCCCGCACCGCTTACCAGTACCTGTACGATATGATCGTCGGCAAGGGCTCCAACAAGATCGAGAGATATAGGAAGACCTACATCCGATACGACTTCTTTGACAGGGCCGACATGCCGATTTTTGGCCTCGACGAAACGCTCCACCAGATCGTCCAGTTCTTCAAGGGCGCCGCCGGTGGATACGGCCCGGACAGGAGGGTTCTCCTGTTGCATGGCCCGGTCGGCAGCTCCAAGTCGACCATACTCCGCTGCATCAAGAAGGGCCTCGAGGACTACTCCCTGACCGATGAGGGAGCGTGGTACACGTTCAAGTGGGTCAACCTGCCCACCGGCAAGGACGACGGGATATACACGCAGGCTGAGGACGAGTCCCCGATGCACGAGGACCCCCTCAAGCTGCTTCCTACCGACATGCGCAGGGAGGTTCTCTCAGACCTCAACGGGATTCTGACGGAGCAGACCGCGGAGCAGGACAGGACTTCCTTGTACAGGCTTTCCGTCGAGGGCGACCTGGACCCGCGCTCCAAGAGGTTCATGCAGGAACTCCTCCTGAAGTACGACGGCGATTGGGGCAAGGTCGTCGAGAACCACATCCGCGTCGTACGGAAGGTGCACAACGAGGCCGAACGATGCGGCATAGCCACCTTCCAGCCCAAGGACGAGAAGAACCAGGACAGCACCGAACTCACCGGGGACGTCAACTGGGGCAAGCTACCCCACTTCGGAACGGACTCGGACCCGAGGGCCTTCAATTTCGACGGCGAATTCTGTGTGGGAAGCAGGGGTCTTGTGGAGTTCATCGAAGTTCTGAAGCTGGCGAAGGAGTTTCTCTACGACCTCCTCGGGGCGAGCCAGGAGAAACAGATCAAGCCCAAGAAGTTCCCCCAGATATCAGTGGACACCGTCCTCATAGGCCACACCAACTCCCCGGAGTTCCAGAGGCTCAAGAGCGACCAGACCATGGAGGCCCTCCGCGACCGCACGGTGAAGATAGACGTGCCCTATCTTCTCAGGTGGAGCGACGAGATCAAGGTTCTTGAGCACCATTACTCCAAGGACAGGATCAAGCAGCACATCGCCCCGCACACGCTTGAGATCGCGGCTCTCTGGTCCGTACTGACCAGGCTTCAGGAAGACAAGGACGGCAAGATCAGCCTTGTGGAGAAGGCGAAGTTGTACGACGGCAGGAATCTCCCGGGATGGACGGAGGACAGCGTCAAGGAGATGCGCGACAAGTACCCCGAGGAGGGCATGTCCGGCATAAGCTGCAGGTACACGCAGGACAAGATCAGCAACTGCCTCAGCTCCCACTACGACTACATCAATTTCTTCATGGTGCTCAACGAGCTGAAGATGGGGCTTGACCACCAGTCGCTGATCAACAACCAAGAGGACAAGGCCAGATTCGTGCAGTGCATCGACCACGCGAGGAAGGAACTCGACGAGATTCTCAAGAACGAGGTGCAGAAGGCTCTCGTCGGTGACGAGAAGGCGATAGAGAGGCTGTGCTCCAACTACATCGACAATGTCATGGCCTACATCAACAGGACGAAGATTCGCAATCCGTTCACCGAGCAGGACCAGGAGCCGGACGAGAGGCTTATGAGGTCGATCGAGGAGAAGATCGACATCCCAGAGGTGGGGGCGGACGACTTCCGCAGGATGCTCGCCGGCTTCATCGGCAACCTTGCCCACAAGGGCAAGGAGTTCCGCTGGGACAGCAACTCCCAGCTGAAGAGGGCCCTTGAGTCCAAGCTTTTCGAGGACACCAAGGATCACATCAAGCTCTCCGCTCTGGACATCAAGGGCGCCGCGGTGGTCGACAAGGATGTTCAGGAAAAGATAGACGCCGTCAAGAAGCGCCTCATAGACCAGTACGGATACAACGAAAAGTCGGCCACCGACGTGCTTACCTATGTGGCGTCGATATTCGCCCGCGGGGACGTCTCCGAGGACGACTAAAGGGAGACTTCCATGCCGCGCCGGATCGACGAAGATCACAAAGACTTCCAAGACGTCTACGGGGGTATCAGGCGCAAGGAACTCAAGAAGTACATCAAGAACGGATCGATATTCCGGAGCCGAGGCAAGAACGGCAAGGTCGTCGTCACCATCCCCAAGATCGACATCCCCCACATCGTTTATGGGGAGGGCACCGGCGGAGTGGGCCGGGGGCAGGGCAACGAGGGCGACGTCATAGGCAAAGACCCCCAGAAGGGCGATGCCAAGGGCAATAAGGCCGGTCAAGACCCCGGCGACGGCATCGACGTCGCTGTCGACCTCGAGGAGGTTCTCAAGTTCATGAAGGAGGAGCTGGAACTCCCCGATATGAAGCCGAAGCCCAGCGACACCTACGAGGAGATAGTCAAGAAGTACAACAATATCTCCTTGGTGGGGCCGGAGAGCCTGCGCCACAACGCAAGGACGCTCAAGCAGGCGCTCAAGAGACAGTGCGCCGACGGAAGCATCAACAAGCTGCATCAGATACCGGGCTTCGCCAACCCGGTCAGGATGATCACCCCGATCAACAGCGACAAGCGCTACCGCCAGTTCAATGAGATAAAAGTCCCCACAAGCAGCGCCGTAATATTTTTCGCCCGCGACGGGTCGGCCTCGATGGACCAGTTCAAGTGCGACATCGTCAGCGACATGAGCTGGTGGATAGACGTGTGGATACGCCAGTTCTACGACAAGGTTGAGCGCGTCTATGTCTGGCACGACACCGTGGCCAAGGAGGTTGACGAGAAGAAGTTCTACAAGCACAGGTACGGAGGAGGCACGACCTGCTCCACCGCCCTGAAGCTGATATCGGGCATGTTTGAGAACAGGTTCGACCCGATCAAGTGGAACATCTACTTGTTTTATTTCACGGACGGCGAGAACTGGGACGGCGACAACGAGGTCTTCTGCAAGATGCTCGACACCGACTTCCGTCCCGATGTCGTCAACATGGCGGGCATCGCCCAGGTTCTCCCGTGGAGGTACGAGCACAGCCTTAAGCACCATGTGGACGAACACTGCCGCGGAAAGAACATACGAACCACGCAGGTCGGCACCATGGGCATGAGCCCCGCCAACGAAGAGGAACGCGACAAGTCCATAAGGGCTTCTATATCCGACCTGCTCGGAAGGTCGAAGGGCAAGGAGGGCGGCTACTGGCAGGGAGCCGCGAACTACTTATGAGGCAGAACAAGTTCATGTTCGGGTCGCCCGTGCTGATGGGCGACAGCACTGTTCCGGGCGTCCCGATGTCGGAGGAGTTCAAGAGGCTCCTCCCCGAGATATTCAGGAAGGTTCACGAGTTCGGGTGCGACTTCCCTCCGACGGTCGTCGAGATGCTGACCTACGACGAAATCAGTGAGATCGCCGCGTACGGAGGCTTCCCGGTGCGCTACCCCCACTGGCGGTGGGGCATGGAGTACGAGGAGCTCCAACAGGGATACATGCACGGCATGCACAAGATCTACGAGATGGTCGTGAACACGTCTCCGTGCTACCTGTACTGCCTCGACTCCAACACTTTGGTCGACAACGTCACCGTGGTCGCCCACGCCCTCGGCCACGCAGACTTCTTCAAGAACAACATCTACTTCTCCCAGACAAGCCAGAACATGATGAACGAGCTGGCCAACCACGGAACGCGCATCAGGCGTTACATGACGCGCTGGGGCAAGGAACGCGTCACGGAGTTCATCGACCACGTCCTCCGCATAGAGACCCTCATAGACCCGGCGAAGGCCTGGGAACCCAAGAGGTACAAGGACAGCATCCACAAGGACAGCAGGAAGTACCACCACCCCAGCCGCCTCAAGGTGGAAGAGGGTCACGACTACATGGAGGGGTACCTGAACACGGAGGAGTGGCTCAAGAAGCAGCACGAGCGGATCGAGAAGATCGAGGCCGCGGAGTACCTCGACATGTTCGTCGGCTCCACTAAGGACATCATGGGCTTCATACGCGACAATGCCCCGCTCAAGCCCTGGGAGAGCGACATAGTTTCGATGCTTTACGAGGAGAGCATCTACTTCGCTCCGCAGAGAATGACCAAGGTGACCAACGAGGGGCATGCCTGTGTCGGTCCGGACACACTCATACCAACCAGTAAAGGCATGATCGCCGCAAAGAATATTGTAGACAAAAAGATGTCGTGTTTAGTTCACGATGGCGAAAGTTGTAGGAAAATAACCGATTGGTTTCGCTTCGAAGACACAAATACCGTAACCATAGAGACCAGCAGGGGATACAAGATCGTAGGCTCCGACACCCACAGGATTTGGGATTCTATGGGCGAGTGGGTTTACATGAGGGATGCGAAGGAGGGAAGTGCGATCCGAATAGCCAAATCGGACATTTGGCCCACGGAATTGGTATCTGTGGATTATGTTGAAGAAGAAAGATTGGACACCAAAAAAATAAAGAATATTCTTGGATCTCGATACTGGAAATATCATGAATACAGGATGGGAAGGCGCACAGACGATTGTGCTGGACAAGAAATTGTAGAAATAAGCAGAATTGTGGACGAGCAGATTGCCAGACTAGGGCAGACCCAAACAATCAGAAGGAAAAAGATATCCGTACCGCCCGTCGTCGACTCTCGCCTTGCCAGTTTTCTTGGCTATATGATTGGCGACGGTCACATTTCTGAATCGGGCAGAACTTTGGGCTTAACTTCTGGCGACCTTGAGCAGGTGGAAGCCTACGAGGAATTGCTATACTCATTGTTTGGAATTAGGGGGAGAAGAAAATGGGATGGAAGTTCTAAAAACGGAAGATGGAGGGTGTCCTTGTCTTCCAAAGCTCTTCGGGAATTCCTAAAGAGCCTAGGTCTTCATACCGGCAAATGCGCCAGAAAAAAAACGATCCCAGAATGCATAATGATGTCTCCCAAAAACGTCATGTCTGCCTTCTTGCGTGCGTACTTCGACTGTGACGGATACGCCGGCAAGGGCGGCGTGATACTATCTACATCAAGTGAAAAAATGGGAGAGCAGGTGCAGAATGTACTGCTCAATTACGGAATTATATGTTCTAGAAAGAAGGCGAAATCCTCTGATGAGAGCAAGACTCATATTTGGCATATTCGCATGGGCGGAATCCAGACCAAGAAATTCATGGAGGAAATAGGGTTCGGACTAAAGAGGAAGCGGGATTCCTTGTCAAATCATGTCGGCAATAGAGTGTGGTTCACCAAGGAAGATTGTTTTGATGAGGTTGTTGCCATTCAGCATGGAAGAGGAACTGTATACGACATAACAGTGGAGGAAACCCACAGGTATTCTGCACAAGGTTTCATAAACCATAACAGCTGGGTCGACTACAACATCATCGCAAAACAGGGACTCGCCTCCCTCGGGTTGGAGCACGACAGCGCAGGAATCATCGAGTACGCCCAGCACAAGATGGGAGTGCTCGGTGGTAAATACAGCATGAATCCCTACAAACTCGGGTTCAACCTCTTGTGCGACATAGAGGATCGCTGGAACAAGGGGCAATTCGGCAGGGAGTGGGAGGAGTGCGACGACCTGAAGAGGAAGGAGGACTGGGACCTGAACCTTGGCCTAGGACGGGAGAAGGTGTTCGAGGTTCGCAATCTTTACAACGACCTCACGCTCATCATGGAATTCTTTACGCCGGAGTTCTGTGAGAAGTACGAGTTCTTCGAATGGAAGAAGTACCCGAACGGCGAGTACAAGATCGAGAGCAAAGACCCCGAGAGGATTAAGGCGAAACTCTTGTCAAGGCACCTGAACGGAGGCCTGCCGGACATAAGGCTTGTCGACCCGAACCACAGGGGCAAGGGCATCATGTTCCTTCAGCACGCCTGGACGGGTCGCCCCCTCCACGACGCCTATGTGGGCCCGGTCCTGGAGTCGCTCCGCAAGCTCTGGAAGAACGACGTATACCTGTCGACCAAGAACTCTGCCGGCATAGAGTACATATACAGATGTATAGGAGACAATTGCGAGGTTGATTTGGTTTCGCGCGAGGAGTACGACGAATACTCCCGCTGAAAACGCCCGCCCGATGGGGCCGAATCTTCGGGCAAACTGCGGTCTTCGGGTTTGGTTTTTTTTGGCCTCCCGGACGGCTAGATAACTCGTCCCAGGAGCCCCCGCGGAGAGCCCACAATGAGCCAGATTTCGAAGAGAAGCGTTTCTGTCGAGCAGCTCATAAGCGAAATCCACGACCACCACATCAACCACCTCAACAGGGAGATTTACCTGCACGGGTACGTTGACGCGGAGGAGGAGCCGGGCGTCGAGTACAGGATGGCGACGTCGTTCGTGAAGAACCTGCACATCCTGGAGGCCCAGAACGCCCAGAACATCCTCGTCCACATGCACACCATCGGCGGGAACTGGAGCGACGGCATGGCAATATTCAACGCGATAAGGCTCTCGAGGGCGCCCGTCACCATCCTGGGCTACGCACAGGCCAGCAGCATGAGCGGAATAGTTTTCCAGGCCGCCGACAAGCGGGTGCTCATGCCCGACTGCGACATGATGATCCACCACGGCTCCATCGAACTCAACGACAACACCATGGCGGTGAGCAGCGCGGTCGACCAGAACAACAGGTTCTGCAGGAGGATGCTGGAGATATTCGCCCAGAGGGCGGTGGACGGCAAGTACTTCAAGGACAGGAAGTTTAGCGCGCGAAAGGTCATGAACTTCATGGATGCCAAGATCAAGCAGTTGAGCGACTGGTACCTAACCGCCGAGGAGGCCGTATACTACGGCTTTGCCGACGGGATTCTCGGCGAGAAGGGCTTCGAGAACGCCACGAAGATCAGGGCCGCCAGGAAGCGAAAGTAGACGCCCCGGAAGTCTTTGATTTGCGTCGTGTTTTTGCTATGATAATCGGCAGACCACTGTTCAAATAGAAAGGTTTTCATGAACGAGCAAGAGATTCTGTTGACGGACGAGTTTGTGGAATTTTCCAAGGCCGTCGCCGCGGTTCACGAGGAGAAGAAGGCTCTGGAGGAGCACTTCAAGAAGCACTTCGACGAGTACAAGTCGAAGAAGAAGCAGTTGGAGACAAGGGTCGCGGACGCCAGCGCCATTTGGGAGAACTTCAAGAAAGAGCAGCTCGCCAAGAAATGAGGTTCAGGAAGAGGCCCGTAGAGGTCGAGGCCGTCAGGTTCCTGGCGACCCCCGAAGGGATATCGGAACTGAAGGAGTTCTGCGGCACTGCCCTAGGCCGAGTGCTTCGTGAGTCTCCTTCCTCCCCGGCCGAGGCGGAGATATGCACCCTTGAGGACGGCTCAAGGCTAACGGTGCGCCACATAGCCACCGAGGGCGACTGGGTGATCAGGGGCGTCGTCGGCGAGTTTTACCCGATCAAGCCCGACATATTCGAGGCCTCCTACGAGGCAGTCGTCGAATCCGCTCCCAACGACTAATCTAATCTTGGAGGTGATCCGTGTCGGAAGCGATGCTGGGTTTCGATTCGTTGGCGGAGGGCTCGCGCTTCCTCTTGAGGAGGATCGGCCCCTTCGGGAGCGTGGCGGAGGACGTTCTTTTGGAGAGATCGCCCAGCGCGGGCTACCTGAAGTTCGCGAGGATGGGCTGGATGTCGTCCTGCGACCTGTCCCGCTTCGAGCTTCTAGAATTGCTTGGCTGCGAGTCCGGCGATGACGACATGTGTCCCAACTGCGTGACGCCGTGGAAGTGCAACGGTCCCCATCTCAAGCCTTGTCGGGGAGCCCCAGGCGGAAGCCCCCAACTCGACGAGTATCTTAAGTCCTTGGGCATCTGAACGTATTGCTCGGCAAGTTCTGGTTACTTACAATTGGCATTTTAGCAAGGACAAACACATGAGCCCCGATTTGGAAAAGCGGCTGGTGGAGAAGTTCCCCTCCCTGTTCGCTGACTACGGGAAGAGCCCGCAGGAGTCGTGCATGGCGTGGGGGTGCGAGCACTCCGACGGTTGGTTCGGCATCATCTTGGCCATGTGCAGGTCTATAGCCAGCCACCTTGATGCCTCCAAAGAGCCGATAGAGTTCAAGTTCGCCCAGATCAAGGAGAAGTTCGGCACCCTCAGGGTTTATGTGGACGGGGGAGACGAGTACATACAGGGAGTCGTGCGCATGGCCGAGGAGATGAGCATGCAGACCTGCGAGGTCACCGGACTGCCGGGCGAGATGTGCAGGAATGGCGGCTGGTACAGGACGCTCTCGAGGGAGCAGGCCCGAGCGGACGGCTACATTGTTTGCTCCGACGAGAAAGAGGCCCAAGTTGAAGGCGGTTGATCTATACTCAGGCGTGGGCGGTTGGTCGCTTGGCTTGAGGATGGCGGGCGTCGACGTGGTGGCGTCCTACGAGTGGTGGCCGCTTGCGAACCTGACGAACTTGAAGAACAACGGCCACTCCACCGTCGAGATGGACATTCGTTCGCTGGACCCGTCGTCCGTTCCCGAGGTGGACGTCGTGGTGGGGAGCCCGCCCTGCACCCACTTCTCTCTCGCCAACAGGGGCGGCAAGGGGGACATCCTGGAGGGGCTCAAGGATGTCGAGAAATTCCTAGAGGTCATCGACCGAGTCCGGCCCTCCTTCTGGGCCCTCGAGAACGTGCCCCGGCTTGCCGCGATATTCCAGCACGAGATGAACCAAGGCGGCGTCCTCCATCGTTTTGCCCACCTCAACCCAATCGTCGCCGTCCTAGACGCTAGCGAGTGGGGGGTGCCGCAGCGCCGAAAGCGCGCAATCATCGGGCGGTTCGACTTGGACCTGCTCCTCTCTTACAGGGCTCTGGCGGCCCCCAGGACGCTCGGTGACGTCCTCTCGGCTCTGTCGGCAGAACCGCCGAGAGACCCCCTGTACGGCCTTGTAATACGTCCTGGCGACCTCACAGAGACCGCCCGCGAGGAGCCCCTGTCCTCCGAGGAGATTCGCCTCAACAGGGACGCCAAGGCGAACCACCCCGTCTACAACGGCATGAGGTTCCCCGACGACCCGTCCAGGCCCTCCAGGACGGTCACTGCGACCTGCACGAGGGTCTCCCGGGAGAGCATAGTGGTGCCCGACGGAGAGGGCTTCAGGAGGCTCACGTTGCGCGAGAAGGCGTGTCTCCAGTCCTTTCCGGCGACCTACCAGTTCTATGCTCCATCCAACTCCCTCAAGCAGAAGATGGTTGGCAACGCCGTGCCTCCCCTTCTGACCTACCACATCGCCCACGCCATGATGGACACCTCGCCGTCAGACCTGCCCAAGCCTAGGGATTCTTTCGCGGCGTTCGTCCTGCCCGCAGACGCCCCACCCGCCACGATGCCCGATAGGCCGAGTCGTTCCTACTCCGCCGACAGGCGCTTCAAGGCCTGCGTGCCGGGGCTCCGCTTCAAGAGCGGCATGAGGTTCGAGCTGTCGAATTCCTTCCACAAGGGCAGGGCTTCTTGGCGGGTCAGGTTCTTCTACGGCGGCTCCGGCAAGGTGCGCGAGGTCGTCCTCGACGGCAAACTACTCGCGAACGCGAGGAAGTTCTGCGGGTCGGGGTCGCCCGAGTCCAAGGCTCTGAATGCCATAGTGGAATCCGGCGGTGTCGTGGACTCCCTAAACCCTGACGCGCTCCAGAGGGTGTGGTCGGGAAGGGAAGAAAAGGGCCCGCACCCCCACACTCTTGCAGATTCCGTCGGCCGTGCCGCCGCCCTATTCGTCGAACGGGACGACGGATCGTTCTCGGACGGCTTCGTGTCGTCCCTGATGGAGTCCGATGGCAACCCCCCGGGCCACGCGAAGGTCTTGCGCAACGCCAAGGCGGTGTTCGCGGGACTTTTGGTGGGCTCGCTGGTCAACACGCATCTCGCCGAGGCGGAGCGGAACGGCAAGAGGAAGGCGGCGACCAATTGAGCGACGAAGTGGACTGGCGCGTGGTCACCAACAAGGTGGCCAATCTGTTTGTGGAAAGGGTTAAGGACATAAGACGTGACGTCCCCGCCGACGAGATCGTGTCCCGAACCATTGAGTCCTTTTCGAAATCCTCATTTTCCGTGACCACCGAGGACGCCACCGGCGATCTCGATGTGGGACACATTGCGGCACTCATACGGCAAATAAACGAATCCCACCACGTTCGCATAAGGCTCCTCGCCAGTTCCCTCGGGGAGGTCGTGGGGGAGAGTCATCTGGACGAGGTTTTCGCGACAGACATATTCGGCTTCGCCGGTGAGGAGGAGTCGCACGTCCTCATGCGCGTGGACGGAACGCTGATAAGGGTCGGCAAGGAAGCGGCCCTGAAGGTGCTGGCTCTCGGCTATGTGCCTTAGGTGACGACCGATGCCCAGCATGTCCAAGAAGAAGTTGAAGAGGGCGCCGACCCCATTCGTCATGCGGGGGTCGGAACAATTCGAGGAGAAGGTCATATCCGCGATGAGGGTCGCCTTCGAAAGGATGTTCGGCGACAGGTACGACCTTTCCACGAGCGAGCGCAAGTCGTGGGGGTGTTCCTGTACTCTAGGGGCATCCACTGGGAGCTGACGCTCGCCAAGGTGCCCCACCCCTCCAACAGGGCCTGGGAAGGGTGGGACTTCCACAGGGGAGAGAGGGGCCAGGTGCTCGCCAAGCCGTCGTCCCTGGACGGCCATGTCTTGGCGAGGTGCTATTTCGTGCCCGAGGAGCTCGCCGCCATAATGGTCGTGTTGGGCGACCTTCTTTGAGGAAACTATATTACCCCATGCTCGCAAAGCAGGCTGTAGAGTGCGGAAGCTTTTTGAGGCCCCTTCTGGTTCCGACCTCTTCCACGAAGGGGCCGTCGTTGAGCAACCCGTCCGTGTGCCGCACGAAGGGCGGGGAGTTCCTCGTCAACATCCGCAACCTGAACTACGTGCTGTACCACAGCGAGATGGGCGTCCACGAGCATAGCTGGGAACCCCTGTGCTACCTGCACAAGGAGAACGACATAATGTGTAGGCTCGACGAAAAGTTTGACATCTCGACCAGCGCCGTCGTCGACACCGCCCTCCTGGACAGTGACCCTCTCTGGGAGTTCGATGATGTGTCTCATGTGTGCCGCCAGACGAGGTAGCAGAGGCAGAGGGTTTGGAGGACCTCGCAGAGGAGGAAGATCACTTCTTCGTCCTGGAGGGCGTAGAGGAGGGTCATGTCAACAGATACCTAACTATCACAACACCAGAGCCGCCATTGTTTTGTCCATGATTTGCGCCCGCTCCGCGATTTGCTGATACAGAGCCTCCATTGCCACCCCCGCTGCCATTGCCTCCTTTCCCATAAACCACACCAAACACCGTAATGCCCGAGCCTCCTGCTCCTCCGTAATTGTCAGAATTTGCACCAACACCACCAGCTCCGCCGCCACCACCACCGCTACTATCGTCTCCATTCACTGTTCCTCCGCCGCCGCCGTTTCCTACAGAGGTACTCGTGCTAGTTGGTATGCCAGATGTTCCTCCTGTACCACCACCATACCCGAAAGGACCAGCACCGGCTCGACCGCCGCCAGTGGCAACGCGACCAGCAAATGAAGAAGACTGTGCCGCAGCCCCTCCGTTTGCAATGCCGCCGTTTCCAACAATGACTGAGTAACTGCCAGTCGTAATTGTTTGATTAGTTTGATACAATACGCCGCCGCCGCCACCGCCTGAGTTAAAGTAAAAATAGTCGCACTGTCCACCTCCACCCACGACAAGCACATCGCAAGTCAAAGTGCCAGAGATTTGTAGCGTACCGTTGCTTGTGAACGTGTGATACTTATATCCGTCGCCGGGCGTTGTGATTGTCCCGCCTGTCACCACCAACAAGTCCGGCGTCGCCGTCGCCGCCCCGCTGTAATCGCCCGCCGTAAAGTTCACCGCCGCCACTCGCACACTGTACGAAGTGCCGTTGGTCAGCCCTGTCAGCGTGTAAGAAGTGCCGGTGCTGCCCGTCAGCACATATGCCGCACTGCCACCCGACGCTGTGTATTCAACGAGGTAGTTGGTGATGGTTCCGTGAGTAGTCGCCGGTGCTGTCCAACTAAGCAAGATTCGAGCGTCGCCAGCCGCTGCCGTGAGACTCGTCGGAGCGGCGGGGCCGCGAGGCCACTCGCTTGCACGGCGGCGCGACTCTGCTTCGCCGAGCGTGAAGATGCCGCTGGCAGCCGTTGTCGTTGTGGCTCGATTGAACCCAATGTAGCCGCCTATTCTTCTGCTCATGCGGGTATATATATGAGCTTATGACAGTTTTCGTCTGCGCCTCTCGGACTGTGAAGATTTCGCCCAGACCCGCTGCCAGTACGCCGATTATTCCGCCGCTTGGTCGGGTCATTGCGCTTGATTTTCCCACGCGTCTTTGGCGGCGCAGAATCCGAACATGAACAGAATTCGCGGGTTATCGCCGAAACACTGATCAACGCTGTGGTAATATTCGCTAACGAGGTAGGCCATCAAATCACCCTCGTTCAGGTCGTAAGTCTTGTCTTCAACATGAATCAGGCCGCCCGTTTCGGCTTTGCTGACCAGAATGTTAAATCGTAGCGCAACAGTGTCGGGAACTTGGGCATTCACTGCCGGGTCTTTGTGCTTGTAAACATCGCCGTCGTTGTATGTGATGCTCACAACCACTCCGTCTTTGCCGTGACCGCGAATAACTTCTGCGTTTGTGATTAGTGGAAAAGTTTCTCTTAAGCGATTTTGAATACTATAAACCAACTCTGGGTACGCTATCTTGTCTCCCACCATCCTGTTGGTGAGTCGTGTTTTTACCCTTGTGAATTCTTTCGTGTCCCAATTGCCGCTAACTCCGTCAACAAATTGAGTTGAAGAGTTCTCTAGCGCCCAATTTTTGAGGTCATCACACTCTGCTTGCGAAATCAAATTCCTTACCACCAAAACTCTGCCGTCGTGTTGTGTACGCATATTAATGCTCCAGAAATAAACAGTTAACATCGCTACTATCGCTCGGGCCAAACGCATAGCCCAGCGGAACATTGCCGTTCATCAATCGTCTTGGAAGTCGTGAATTGCTGAAAAAGTAAATATCTCGCAATCTTCCTGCCACATTAGCCGTTGAATAATACCTGAATGTGAGCGGAACTTTAACCAATCTGCCGGATCGTGTGAACATGGATGCCACAGAAAGTCTGCCACTAGCGAGCGCCGCAGACCAAGTAGCCATTCCGCCCAAATCAATCAAAAGTTGGTCAGGATACCACAGCAGAGGACTTATTCTGACGCCGGTTGATGTTCCCGGTTGATAAATCAAACTTCTGACGGTTTTTAAACCGTCTGTTGATGAACCTACTACTCCGTTATTAAAAGATGCGACCCCACTAAATGATATGGTAACATTTTCTTTTACGCTAGATAACCAGTTGGTGACCGGCCATGGCAGACTATTGGTAATTCCAGACGATGCTGTAAAAGTATTGGTTATCATGCCATAAAGCTTACCATCACTTTCACTATCCAACGTTGTGTCAGGACTCTCAGGATCAATTATTGCTCCTGCAAGTAGAAAATAATTTTGCGAACCCACAAAGGCCACAGCCAAACAATCCGTTGACTCATAAACATGAACGTTGCCCGTGAATCCTGAGTTTGTAGTAATTAAGGATCGATAGTATCCGTAAAAAGAGCCGCTAGTAAAAGGATTAACAGCGGTCCAATGAGAATATGTTCCGGGGTTTTTTATGATGGTGGAAAAAATTGTGAATCTACCAACACCGTCAACTTGACCCTCCCCCCAAAAGGTGGTGCATCCCACTTTGTCACAATAAGTAGCAAACGCACCTTCTCCACTTGCTAATGTCGGAAGCCTACTCGCTCCGTTGGGTAAACTCGCAGTACCACCAGTATCCGCACACAACACTATTTTGTTGTTTATGGTACGCACAGATGGATCAATGTGCAATACTCTGGTCGTACCACTGGAAACAAGATTGTATGTTCCGGCAGAACCGCTACCGGGAGTTCTTGCTGAACCATCGGGATAGGTTGTGCCTAATCCCAAATTGTAAATTCCCTCGATAATTGTTGCTGTATTTGCGGAAGCACAAGGGACAACTCCCAAATATCTCCACTGTGTTTTTGGTAAACTCATGATAATACTCCTATTAACTTGTAAAAACATCAAAACGAGAAACACTTGCTCCAACACCCAAACTTAAGCCGGTAAAATTATTTCCAGAAAATGTACTGTCGCTAACACTGGCAATTTGAACATCATTCACTAAGGCAATAATTTGTGAGTTATTTACCATAATCCCAACCGTGTCGCCAGTTTGCAGTTGCGGAGTTTGAAATGTTGTTAAAGCAACAGAAGAGAATCTTTGATTTCTATTAATTGATCCGGTTGTTCCGCTTGAAAAAAAGACTGTATACCCAACAGAATAATTGCCGGGAGAAGCAGTGCTGCCGGTTGTGCGACCATATAGGCCAACAAAGCCATTTGCCGTGGCGATTGTGGCAACTGCATAAAAATTTGATCTTCCAGTATCTAATACGCTTCCAGAATTTCCGTATACATCTGTTGGTCCTCGCTCGGCAGATGATGTTCCAGTAAGTCGCAAACTACTTTGTGATCCTTCTACGGACAAATTGCCCCATCGAGGAGATCTAGAAGCATTAGATAGAAGAACACCTGCTGAACCATCAAATAAATCAGCAATAGAACTACCCGGAATGGCCGATATTGTATTAGTAAAGTCGCTAGAACCTACTGAATCGACGACTCTTATTCGTATTGTGTAGCTGATGCCATTGGTCAATTCAGTTAATACATGACTATTAGATGAGCTATTGGTGTTTATGGTGAACGAAGATCCCCCAGATTCTGTATATTCTATTATGTGATTGATTGCTGCAGCAGTATTTGTCTATGAAAGAAACAATTTTGTATTTCCAGGTAGAGCAACTAGTTGTGTTGGTGCATTTGGGTTGATTAAAAAGGTATAATGCTTATCAAGTGTGGTTATAAGATTGTCACCCAAGCCAGCCTCGGTATAGTAGTTGGAAGACAAAATTTGAGGCGGGTTAGGATCGTAAAAAGATTCGGGCCAATTGCCGTTTTTAATATGAAAGTTGACATCGTTCAATTTCCATATGCCCCCGGCCCCATACTTGTTTGGAATTCTTGGATTTTCACTCATTCTTCAACCTCTCGTACAGCGCTATATCGTCAGCAAAGATTTGGTTTACTCTTGCCAATTCGTCATCATTTAATTTTGGCTTGTTCTGTTCGCCGTTTAATTCGGGCAATGGGGTGTCTAGCCCGAGATAAGCGGCGCAATTATTTATTTGGGTTTCAAACAAGAAATATTTGACTTTTGGGGCGTCTAGTAGCCCCATGCTTTTTAGTGTCCAAACATGAACATTATCCATATGATTGTCCAAAACTTCTGTAGGGCTTTTCATCAATCTGGCGCACGAACTGGCGAATCTGCCTACGGGGTTTCGCACGACCACAGCAAATTCTTTCTCTAAAAACTCTTTTGGTTCGTGACTCATATCAATAATGTTGGGCAGATTCATCACAGGATGCCATCTGTCCGCAGTATTTACAAACGGCCAATTACCGCCGTCTTGAGGCAACTCTGGATAGTATTTGCTTAGTATGCTCTTGAACAGAGCATGACTGCCGCTTCGTGTCACCAAGGCCACGCCCACATTACCATTGTGCCATAAAACGCCTTTACTCATATGTTTTCCTGTTTCACTATCTCATGACGCCTCGGTAATCGTGTGCTTGAATACTGCGTCCGCGATTTTCTGGTTCGTCCACTCACTGCCGTCGGGCTTTCCGCCTCGCGCAGCGTCCACACACCGCCCGCCGCCGCATTCGCAGGCGTCACGTTCGCACCGATCAATCCTCCTCGCCCCCTCATGCGTCATCTCCTGCGGATGTAGCCGCCCGAACCGACTGCTTTAAGTCAAGGTCGGATATTCTTGAGTCTTCTACGTACGAATTGGCCATGCCCTATATAGTCGAAACGGCCGATTAATAGCTGAGGTCGTGCCTGAAGTGGAACACCCCGATGTGGGACAGTTGCCTGCTGACTGTGTTGTCGCAGAGTATCTTGTACCCCTTGTCTTTTGCCTTCTGAAAGAAGAAAATGTCCTCGCCGATCTCCATTTTTCTTTTCTTGTCGTAGTCTATGATGTAGTAGGGCTCGCCCAGCTTCTCGTAGACCTCCCTCTTGACGAGGCAGCACCCGTGTCCGACCACGTCCACGAACTCCGTGTCGGGGCTCTCGTTCGTGAGTTCCACCGGATCGCTCCCGTCGATGATCGACTTTTTGGTCGACCTCCCCGCGATGAACGAGGGGTTGGGGAACCTCCTCTTCCTGTAGTTGCATCCCACTATCGGGACGTCGTGTTGCAGGAGCCTCGAGCCCGCGTCGAAGGGGAATGTCATGTCGTAGTCCAGCCACCAGATGTGCTCGAAGTCGGTGGACATGAAGTACTGAACCAGCTCCCTTCTGTTCTTGCCGACGTAGCTCCCGATGTTCAAGGCGACATTGACGGTGTATCCCTGTGAAACGAGGTACCCCGTGGCGAGACTCAAGCACTGGGCAAATTCCGCGGCGACCTGCTCCGTGGAGGGGACTGCGATAAGTATCTTTTGCGATTCCGCACTTTTTGGTTTTTTACTCATATTATATGATAGTGGTTAATCATTCAATTATGTACGCCGGGCGTGAGCCTCCGCGAGTGCCAGCGGCAGGATCGCGTAGCACCGCCAGACGCAGTATGCGCCGATCGTGCCGCAGGCGAGGAGTTCGATCATGTGCCTCATGGATGCCGCCACACGAGATAGCAGAGGCAGAGGGTTTGCATGATCTCGCAGACGAGGTAGATCGTCTCTTCGTCTTGGAGGGCGTAGTAGAGGCTCACGACAGTTCCTTCCACAACGCAACGCCGGTCGTGGAGCAGAGCAGGAGTTTGATGAAGTGACTCATGGGTTATGAAATCCAGAGCCGGAACTTTCCTTTAATGCGAATATCATCATCAGTCCAATCCCGTCCGTACTGATACGAATTGCCGGTCGTTGAACTCAATTTAATCACATCTCCTGCGGTAACAGTTAGAGTTCTACGCGCTCCGTGTGTGCCAAAAAATGTCTGACTAGCCGCAAATGTTGTAGATAGAGTGCCGTTTCGTACATACCTCACAAAATTAGGAATCTCCGCGCCTTCATTCTCTCTGCCGCCAAACTCAACAGTAAGAGTTCCCGAAACTCCACAAGTAAACGTCCAAAGACGGTAAGTATTTGCGCCGTAACCGGAACCCCAATCAATTCCGTTTGGCGCAGCCGCATCGCTGGTTTCAAGCGGGCTTGCTGCGGTTCCGCTGCCGCTCCACGAGTACGCTGTTCCACCATCAGAGGTGCCGCTAGCGGGACTGACTGTAAGGTTCACCGCCCTCGCCGTCCCTGTCGCCGTCCCGCTCCAATCCCCAGCCGTAAAGTTCACCGCCGCCACTCGCACCGTGTACGAGGTGCCGTTGGTCAAACCCGTGAGCGTGTAACTAGTGCTGGTGCTGTTTGTCAGCACATACTGGGCACTCCCGCCCGACGCTGTGTATTCCACAAGGTAGTTTGTAATGGTTCCGTGCGTGGTCGTTGGTGCTGTCCAACTGAGCGCGAGTTGAGCGTCGCCAGCCGCTGCCGCGAGACTCGTCGGAGCGGCGGATCCACGAGGCCACTCGCCTGCACGACGGAGTGACTCTGCCTCGCGCACCGTCCACACTCCGCTGGCAGCCGTTGTCGTTGCGGCGCGGTTGAATCCGATGAATCCTCCTCGCCCCCTCATGCGTCATCTCCTGCGGATGTAGCTGCCCTGGCCACCCAAGGCCATTTATTTAGAAGTTCTTTAGAGTTTTTCATAAAAACATGTAGTATTTAGTCCTTGAAATTCTGCTGCCTCCACACGAGGTAGCAGAGGCAGAGGGTCTGCATGATGGCGCAGAGGAGGAAGATCGTCATTTCGTCTTGGAGGGCGTAGAGGAGGGTCATGTGAATTGTATGTTCCCGCTGCCATTGGTGAATATGTATACTCTGTATCCAGTTCTTGATGTTGTACTGACCGTATAGGTAAGTCCGGCTCCGATGGAATTAATCGCTGGGTTTGAGGAGGGGTAGGCCAATATGACAACTCCTTTCTTTCCTCTCTTCACAGGATCGGCGCCTCGTACTTCTCCACCTCTGGTTGTGCCTCCGTTGCCAGTATTTTCGTTTTGAGCACTAGCAAGAGCATTAGCAGTGTCGCTCCCGCCAGCGGCATAAACCACTGACACGCCGGTAATAGAATTTGAAACTCCGGGTCCGCCTATTGCTGCATTATCGCCTCCTGCGCCCCCTGCGCCCCCTGCGCCTCCTCCTCCTCCTACTTCATTGAAGTAGGAGCCGTTGCTGCCAGCGAAGCCCTGACCGGAGGTTCCTGCTCCTCCGCCGCTCACATAGCCGCTATAACTTGTTCCCCCGCCGCCGCCGCCACTGCCGCCGCTTGAAGCATTGTTCAGAGGGTATAGACCAAATCTCACGTAGCCATTGGCTCCTGCGCCGCCTCCCAAACTCACGATGTTTCCCAAAGAAGAATTGGAACCATTGGTTGCATATGTGAGTTGTTGAGCATCTATGCCATAATCCTCATTCCATTCAATATGGTCTAAACCTCCTTGCCCACCGTTCCCGACGGTAACATTTGTAGCGGTCAGCAAAGAGTGTGAGGTTATTGTTCCGGTTCTATAGCCTCCCGCTCCTCCTCCGCCGCCCCACAATCCGAAATTTCCTCCGGCGCCGCCCCCGCCACCCACCACAAGGTATTCAATAGAAAATAAAGACAAAGTGGCTGGCGTCCCCGTCGCCGTCCCGCTCCAATCCCCAGCGGTGAAGTTCACCGCCGCCACTCGTAAACTGTACGCAGTGCCGTTGGTCAATCCCGTGAGCGTGTAACTAGTGCTGGTGCTGTTTGTCAGCACATACTGCGCACTCCCGCCCGACGCTGTGTATTCCACAAGGTAGTTGGTGATCGTGCCGTAGGTGGTAGTGGGTGCGGTCCAACTGAGCGACAGTTGAGCGTTGCCCGCCGATGCCGTGAGGCCGGTGGGGGCGACCGGGCCGCGAGGCCACTGCGTATTGGCTTTCAGGATCGCAGCGTCGTTGATTGTGAACACGCCGCTTGCCGAAGATGTAGAAAAAATCGGCAGCGAAGAATTTATGAATCCGCCTCTGTGGTGTCTCATGTGTTGTACCAGTTCATATGGTTATCGTCCCCGTGCCAGCGGTGAAACGGTATATGTAAAATCCCGCCCGCGAGGAGGCGTCCAGCGTGTATATAAGTTCTGCACTAACTGCCATAAGCGACCGCTGCAACGCCAAGATCACTACGCCGCTACCGCCCGCTGCGCCTGTTCCATTACCTCCAGCGGCTCCGCCGCCGCCCCCAGTGTTTTTGCCTCCTGCCGTGTTCCTATCCCCGCCGCCACCGAGTCCAGCCCCGCCGCCGTCAATGCCGCCTGCACCGCCGCCAGCGTATCTCGTAGCAGTGCCGG
>Ga0214923_10000495_pt1 | contig 59649 bp, 64 predicted proteins | sample LL1510_MetaG_FD_177993 | JGI IMG/M metagenome (GOLD analysis project Ga0214923, IMG submission 177993) | Freshwater microbial communities from Lake Lanier, Atlanta, Georgia, United States - LL-1510 | ecosystem: Environmental > Aquatic > Freshwater > Lake | place: USA: Georgia | collected...
AAATATTATTTAATGGCGATTGAAAAAGAAGATAATTATGCAATGATTAATTTGGGAAATTTATATAATATTGTAGAAAAAGATTATGAGAATGCAAAAAAATATTATTTAATGGCGATTGAAAAAGAAGATAATTATGCAATGATTAATTTGGGAAATTTATATAATATTGTAGAAAAAGATTATGAGAATGCAAAAAAATATTATTTAATGGCGATTGAAAAAGGAAATAAGGATGCAATAATTAATTTGGGAAATATATATTATAATATAGAAAATGATTGTGATAATGCAAAAAAATATTATTTAATGGCAATAGAAAAAGAAAATGAATCAGCAATGAATAATTTGGGAAATATATACTATGTAGAAAAAGATTATGAAAATGCAAAAAAATATTGGTTAATGGCGGTAGAAAAAGAAAATGATTTGGCAATGATTAATTTAGGAAATATATATAATATTGTAGAAAAAGATTATGAGAATGCGAAAAAATATTATTTAATGGCAATTGAAAAAGGAAATGATTATGCAATGATTAATTTAGGAAATTTATATTATGAGGTAGAAAAAGATTATAAGAATGCGAAAAAATATTGGTTAATGGCAATTGAAAAAGGAAATGATTGTGCAATGGATTATTTAGGAAATTTATATTATAATATAGAAAAAGATTATGAGAATGCGAAAAAATATTATTTAATGGCAATCGAAAAAGGAAATAATGACGCAATAAACGGTTTAGGAAGCATTTATTTAATTGCAAAAGATTATGAAAATGCGAAAAAATATTGGTTAATGGTGATAGAAAAAGGAAATGATTTGGCAATGATTAATTTAGGAAATTTATATTATGATATAGAAAAAGATTATGAAAATGCGAAAAAATATTGGTTAATGGCGATAGAAAAAGGAAATGATTTTGCAATGTATAATTTAGGAAATTTATATTATGATATAGAAAAAGATTATGAAAATGCGAAAAAATATTGGTTAATGGCGATAGAAAAAGGAAATGATTTTGCAATGTATAATTTAGGAAATTTATATTATGACACAGAAAAAGATTATGAGAATGCGAAAAAATATTGGTTAATGGCGATAGAAAAAGGAAATGATTTTGCAATGTATAATTTAGGAAATTTATATTATGACATAGAAAAAGATTATGAGAATGCAAAAAAATATTATTTAATGGCGATAGAGAAAGGAAATGAATTGGCAATAAATAATTTGGGATTATTATGTGGTGGAAATTACCTAAAAATGTATGTTTGTTTAAAAGAGATAACAAATAGGAATGAATTAATAGATAATAAGATAAAAGAATTAAAAAAAAATAAAAAAGTGATTGAATACGAAAATAAGTTGGCGTATTTTGGTGAACTGAATAATATAAAGGAATGTATGATTTGTTTTAAAAATGATAAATTACATTTATTGATGGAATGTATGAGACATGATATATGTAAAGATTGTTTTTTGGAAGTTAAAAAATGTCCATATTGTAGATATTAAAAAATTGATTTGTTTTTATTTTTTTTGTTTAAAAAATAAGGAAATGTATGAAAATATTTGTGAAATAGAACAAAAATATGGTATAACATTTGATGAAAAATTTGATAAAAATTTTATATTATCGGCATTTAATTCTTCAGAATTAAAAGAAGAAGATTTTGATTTAAATGACTTGAAAATAATAATAATGTTTGGAAAATATTATTATTTTGAAAGGGATTATGAGAATGCAAAAAAATATTATTTAATGGCAATGGAAAAAGGAAATAATGATATAAAAGTAATAAATGATTTAGGAATTTTGTATTGTAGGGAAGAAGATTATGAAAATGGAAAAAAATATTTATTAATGGCAATTGAAAACGGACATATTGATTCAAATACATATTTATTAGGAACTATTTATTATTGTGAAAAAGATTATGAGAATGCAAAAAAATATTATTTAATGGGAATAGAAAATAATATTATTGATGCGATAAATGGTATGGGAGATTTATGTTATGAACAAGAAGATTATGAGAATGCAAAAAAATATTATTTAATAGCAATACAAAAAGATAATAATTTATCAATGAATAATTTAGCAAACATTTATTTTAAGGAAAAAGATTATGAGAATGCAAAAAAATATTATTTAATGACAATAGAAAATGAAGATAATGATACAATAAATAATTTAGGAATTATATATTGTGAAGAAAATGATTATGAAAATGCAGAAAAATATTATTTGATGGCAATAGAACATGGTGAAATTATTGCAATGAAAAATTTAGGACATTTATACAGTGATAAAAAAGATTATGAGAATGCGAAAAAATATTGGTTAATGGCAATAGAAAATGGAGATATTGATGCAAATATGATAAATAATTTGGGAATATTGTATTGTAAAGAAAAATATTATGAGAATGCAAAAAAATATTATTTAATGGCAAGTGAAAAAGGAAATGATTGTGCAATGAATAATTTAGGAAATTTATATTATATTGTAAAAGATTATAAAAATGCAAAAAAATATTATTTAATGGCAATAAAAAAAGGAAATAATAATGCGATGGATAATATAAAAATGTTAACAAATGAATTGGAATTATATATTTGTTTAAAAAATATGGCAACAAAAAATGAATTAATTGAGAATGAAATAAAAAGAATTGAAAATAATAATCAAATATAAAAAATGGATTTGTTTTTTTTATTTTTTTGATGGAATAAAGATAATATGTATAAAACTATTCAAGAAATAGGTAAAAAATATGGATTAATATTGGATATAAATTATGATGAAAATAATGATTATAATGTAGTATTATCAATATTTAATTCTTCAAAATTAAAAGTAGAAGATTATGATTTAAATGACGAAAATATATTAGTTATAATAGGATTATATTATTTAAAAGTTAAAAAAAATAATGAATATGCAAAAAAATATTATTTGATGGCAATAGAAAAAGGAAATGCAAATGCAATGAATAATTTGGGAGTATTGTATATTGATGAAAGAGATTATAAAAATGGAATAAAATATTATTTGATGGCAATAGAAAAAGAAAATAATGAGGCTATAAAAAATATAAAAATGGTGATAAATGATTTGGAATTATATGTTTGTTTAAAAAATATGACAATAAAAAATGAATTAATAGAGAATGAAATAAAAAGAATTGAAAATAATAATCAAATATAAAAAAATGGATTTGTTTTTTTATATTTTTTGGAAAAAAACTTGCAATGTTTAAAAATATTGAGGAAATAGAGAAAAAATATGGTTTAATAATTAATAAAAAAATAAATAATGAAAAAATACTATTATCAATATTTAATTCTTTGGAAATAAGAGAAGAAGATTATGATTTAAATGACTTAAATGTGTTGGTTATAATAGGATTATATTATCGTGATGTTAAAAAAGATTATGAGAATGCAAAAAAATATTATTTAATGGCGGTAGAAAAAGGAAATGCAAATGGAATGAACGATTTGGGATATTTATATCATATTGTAGAAAAAGATTATGAGAATGCCAAAAAATATTATTTAATGGCGGTAGAAAAAGGAAATGATAGTGCAATGAACAATTTGGGAAATTTATATCATAATGTAGAAAAAGATTATGAGAATGCCAAAAAATATTATTTAATGGCAATAGAAAATGGATGTAATATGGCAATGAATAATTTGGGATATTTATATTATAATGTAGAAAAAGATTATGAGAATGCGAAAAAATATTATTTAATGGCAATTGAAAAAGGAAATGCAAATGCAATGAATAATTTGGGATATTTATATCATTTTGTTGAAAAAGATAATGAGAATGCAAAAAAATATTATTTAATGGCGATAGAGAAAGGAAATGAATTGGCAATAAATAATTTGGGATTATTATGTGGTAAAAATTACCTAAAAATGTATGTTTGTTTAAAAGAGATAAAAAATAGGAATGAATTAATAGAAAATGAAATAACAAATATAAGAAAAAAAAGAAGGATAATTGAATATGAAAACAAGTTGATGTATTTTAGAAAATTGAATAATATAAAATATTGTGAAATATGTTTTGAAAATGATAAATTACATTTATTAATGGAATGTGGACATGACATATGTAAGGATTGTTTTGTAAAAGTGGAAAAATGTCCTTATTGTAGATGTTAAAAAATGGATTTGTTTTTTTATTTTTTTTGGAAAAAAACTTGGAATGTTTAAAAATATTGAGGAAATAGGGAAAAAATATGATTTAATAATTAATAAAATAATATGTGACGAAAAAATAATATTATCAATATTTAATTCTTTGGAATTAAAAGAAGAAGATTATGATTTAAATGACTCAAATATATTAGTTTTTATAGGAATATATTATCGTCATGTTAAAAAAGATAATAAGAATGCAAAAAAGTATTATTTAATGGCAATAGAAAAAGGAAATAAGACAGGAATGAACGATTTGGGATATTTATATCATATTGTAGAAAAAGATTATAAGAATGCAAAAAAATATTATTTAATGGCGGTAGAAAAAGGAAATGTAAATGGAATGAACAATTTGGGAACTTTATATCATAATATAGAAAAAGATTATGAGAATGCGAAAAAATATTATTTAATGGCAATTGAAAAAGGAGATGATCATGACGCAATGAATAATTTAGCATGTTTATATTATGGTATTGAAAAAGATAATGAGAATGCGAAAAAATATTATTTAATGGCAATAGAAAAAGGAAATGAGACGGCAATCGGTAATATAAAATCAATAATGGATAATTTGGAATTATATATATGTTTAAAAAAGATAACAAATAAAACTGAATTAATAGAAAATGGAATAAAAGAATTAAAAAAAACAAAAAAAGTGATTGGATATGAAAACAAGTTGATGTATTTTAGAAAATTGAATAATATAAAATATTGTGAAATATGTTTTGAAAATGATAAATTACATTTATTAATGGAATGTGGACATGACATTTGTGAAGATTGTTTTGTAAAAGTGAAAAAATGTCCTTATTGTAGATATTAAAAAATGGATTTGTTTTTTTATATTTTTTTGGAAAAGAAAGAAATGTTTGAAAATATTAAGGAAATAGAGAAAAAATATGGTTTAATATTTAGTAAAAATGATGATGAAAAAATAGTATTATCAATATTTAATTCTTTGGAATTAAAAGAAAAAAATTATAATTTAAATGACTCAAATATATTAGTTTTTATAGCAATATATTATCGTTATGTTAAAAAAGATTATGAGAATGAAAAAAAATATTATTTAATGGCAGTAGAAAAAGGAAATAAGACAGGAATGAACAATTTGGGATATTTATATGATATTTTTGAAAAAGATTATAAGAATGCAAAAAAATATTATTTAATGGCAATAGAAAATGGAAATAAATTGGCAATGAATAATTTGGGATCGTTATATCATAATGTAGAAAAAGATTATGAGAATGCAAAAAAATATTATTTAATGGCAATAGAAAATGGATGTAATATGGCAATGAATAATTTGGGATATTTATATTATGATATTGAAAAAGATTATGAAAATGCGAAAAAATATTGGTTAATGGCAATAGAAAAAGGAAATACGAGTGCAATGAACAATATAAAATCAATGATGGATAATTTGGAATTATATATAAGTTTAAAAAAGATAACAAATAAAAACGAATTAATAGAAAATAAAATAACAAATATAAGAAAAAAAAGAAGGATAATTGAATATGAAAACAAGTTAGCATTTTTTAGTGAAATAAGTCATATAAAAGATTGTGAAATATGTTTAAAAAATAATAAATTACATTTATTGATGGAATGTGGTCGTCACTCAATATGTGAGGATTGTTTTGTAAAAGTGGAAAAATGTCCATATTGTAGATATTAAAAAATGGAAATGTTTTTTATTTTTTTTTTGGAAAAGAAAGAAAGAAATGTTTGAAAATATTGATGAAATAGAGAAAAAATATGGTTTAATAATTAGTAAAAGAATAAATGATGAAAAAATAATATTATCAATATTTAATTCTTTGGAATTAAAAGAAGAAGATTATAATTTAAATGACTCAAATATATTAGTTTTTATAGGAATATATTATCGTCATGTTAAAAAAGATAATGAGAATGCAAAAAAGTATTATTTAATGGCAATAGAAAAAGGAAATGCATATGGAATGAACAATTTAGGATATTTATATTATGATATGGAAAAAGATTATGAGAATGCCAAAAAATATTATTTAATGGCGGTAGAAAAAGGAAATGATTGTGCGATGTATAATTTAGGATATTTATATTATAATATAGAAAAAGATTATGAGAATGCGAAAAAATATTATTTAATGGCAGTAGAAAAAGGAGATGATCATGACGCAATGTATAATTTAGGATGTTTATATTATGATATTAAAAAAGATTATAATAATGCGAAAAAATATTGGTTAATGGCATATGAAAAAGGAAATGATTGTGTAATGAATAATATAAAAAGAATAATGAATAATTTGGAATTATATATAAGTTTAAAAGAGATGATAAATAAAACTGAACTAATAGAAAATGAAATAAAAGAGTTAAAAAAAGTAAAAAAGGTGAATGAATATGAAAACAAGTTGATGTATTTTAGAAAATTGAACAATATAAAATATTGTGAAATATGTTTTGAAAATGACAAATTACATTTATTGATGGAATGTGGTGGACATGATATATGTGAATATTGTTTTGTAAAAGTGGAAAAATGTCCGTATTGTAGATATTAAAAAATGGATTTGTTTTTTATTTTTTTTTGGAAAAGAAAGAAAGAAATGTTTGAAAATATTGATGAAATAGAGAATAAATATGGTTTAATAATTAATAAAAAAATACATGATGAAAAAATAATATTATCAATATTTAATTCTTTGGAAATAAGAGAAGAAGATTATGATTTAAATAACTCAAATATATTGTTTTTAATAGGAACATATTATTATAGTATTAAAAAAGAAAATGAGAATGCAAAAAAGTATTATTTAATGGCAATAGAAAAAGGACATGATGATGCAATGAATGATTTAGGATATTTATATTATGATATGGAAAAAGATTATGAGAATGCGAAAAAATATTATTTAATGGCGATAGAAAAAGGAAATGATTTTGCAATGAATAATTTAGGAGATTTATATTATGATATAGAAAAAGATTATGAGAATGCAAAAAAGTATTATTTAATGGCGATGGAAAAAGGAAATGAAGATGCAATGAATAATTTAGGAGATTTATATTTTGACATAGAAAAGGATTATGAGAACGCAAAAAAATATTATTTAATGGCGGTAGAAAAAGGAAATAATGATGGGATGAATAATTTAGGATATTTATATTATAATATAGAAAAAGATTATGAGAATGCGAAAAAATATTATTTAATGGCGGTAGAAAAAGGAAATGATTGTGCAATGAATAATTTAGGAGATTTATATTATGATATAGAAAAAGATAATGAGAATGCGAAAAAATATTATTTAATGGCGATAGAAAAAGGAGATGAGGATGCAATGTATAATATAGGATATTTATATGAAACTATTGAAAAAGATTATGAGAATGCCAAAAAATATTATTTAATGGCGGCAGAAAAAGGAAATGATTATGCAATGTATAATTTAGGAGATTTATATTGTGATATAGAAAAAGATTATGAGAATGCGAAAAAATATTGGTTAATGGCGATAGAAAAAGGAAATGAAGATGCAATGGCCAATATAAAAACAATAATGAGTAATTTGGAATTATATATTAGTTTAAAAGAGATTACAAATAAAAACGAATTAATAGAAAATGAAACAACAAATATAAGAAAAAAAAGAAGGATAATTGAATATGAAAACAAGTTGATGTATTTTAGAAAATTGAATAATATAAAATATTGTGAAATATGTTTTGAAAATGACAAATTACATTTATTGATGGAATGTGGTGGACATGACATATGTAAGGATTGTTTTGTAAAAGTGGAAAAATGTCCGTATTGTAGGTATTAAAAAATGGAAATGTTTTTTATTTTTTTGGTAATAAATAAGGGAATGTTTGAAAATATTGATGAAATAGAGAAAAAATATGAAGTAAAATTTAGTGATGATTATAATAAAAGAGTTATATTATCAATATTTAATAATAATTCATCAAAATTTAAAGAAAATAACTATAATTTAAATGATTCAAAAATATTGGTATTAATAGGAATGCGTTATTATTTTTTAAAAAAAAATAAAAAAACGGCAAAAAAGTATTATTTAATGGCGACAGAGAAAGGAAATAATGATGCGATGAATAATTTGGGATATTTATATTATCGGGAAAAAGATAATGAGAATGCAAAAAAGTATTATTTAATGGCGATAGAAAAAGGAAATGAATTGGCAATATATAATTTGGGAGTATTATATTATAATGAAAAAGAGTATGATAATGCAAAAAAATATTATTTAATGTTGGAAGAAAAAGGAAATGATTTAGCAATGTATAATTTGGGAGAAATATATTATAATGTAGAAAAAGATAATGAGAATGCGAAAAAATATTATTTAATGGCGATGGAAAAAGAAAATGAGGATGCAATGTATAATTTGGGAGTATTGTATGACGATGAAAAAGATTATGAGAATGCAAAAAAGTATTATTTAATGGCGATGGAAAAAGAAAATGATTTGGCAATGAATAATTTGGGAGTGTTGTATGAATATGAAAAAGATTATGAGAATGCGAAAAAATATTATTTAATAGCTATAGAAAAAGGAAATGATTTGGCAATGTATAAATTGGGAGAATTATATTATAATGTAGAAAAAGATTATGAGAATGCGAAAAAATATTATTTAATGGCGATAAAAAAAGAAAATAATTTGGCAATGTATAAATTGGGAGAATTATATCAAAATGTGGAAAAAGATTATGATGCTGCAAAAAATAGTTATTTGGTTGCAATAAAATGGGGCAATACTGATGCGATGAATAAATTAGGAGAATTATATTATAATGATAAATTTTATGAATGGGCAACAAAATATTATTTAATGGCAATAGAAAATGGACATATTGATGCAAATATAATGAATAAATTAGGGATGTTGTATTATGTTATTAAAACGGACTATGTGAATGCAAAAAAATATTTTTTAATGGCGATAGAAAAAGAAAATGATTCAGCAATGAATAATTTGGGATTATTATATTACCATAAAGAAAAAGATAATGAGAATGCAAAAAAATATTGGATAATGGCATGTGAAAAAGGAAATAATGATGGGATGAATAATTTAGGACATTTATTTAATTTTATAGAAAAAGATTATGAGAATGCGAAAAAATATTATTTAATGGCAATAGAAAAAGGAAATGAAAAATCGATTGAAAATTTAGGGAATTTATATTATAATATTGAAAAAGATTATGTAAATGCGAAAAAATATTGGTTAATGGCGTATGAAAAAGGAAATAAGAGTGCAATGGACAGTATAAAAAGAATAATGAGTAGTTTAGAATTATATATAAGTTTAAAAGAGATGAAAAATAAAACTGAATTAATAGAAAATGAAATAAAGGAGTTAAAAAAAACGAAAAAAGTGAATGAATATGAAAACAAGTTGATATATTTCAGAAGATTTAATAATATAAAATATTGTGAAATATGTTTTGAAAATGATAAATTACATTTGTTGATGGAATGTGGTGGGCATGATATTTGTGAAGATTGTTTTATAAAAGTGGAAAAATGTCCGTATTGTAGGCATTAAAAAATTGATTTCTTTTTTTATATTTTTGGAATAAAAAAAGAAATGTTTAAAGATATTGAGGAAATAGATAAAAAATATTGTTTAAAATTGCGTTATTTGAATTATAATGAAAATATGGTATTATCTGTATTTAATTCTTCGGAAATAAAAGAAGAAGATTATGATTTAACTGATTCATATGTATTAGTTATTATAGGATTATATTATTTATGTGTCAAAAAAGATAATGAGAATGCAAAAAAATATTATTTAATAGCAATAGAAAAAGGAAATGAAAGAGCAATGAATAATTTAGGATATTTATATTATGATTTAAAAGATTATGAGAATGCAAAAAAATATTGGTTAATGGGAATGGAAAAAGGAGATGTTATTGCAATAAACAATTTGGGTGTATTTTGTAGAATACAAAATGACAATGAGAATGCAAAAAAATATTATTTAATGGCAAGTGAAAAAGGAAATGATTATGGAATGTATAATTTAGGAAAATTTTTGTATGAAATTGAAATGGATAATGAGAATGCAAAAAAATATTTATTAATGGCAATTGAAAAAGGGAATAATTGTGCAATGAATTATATTGGAAGCATATATTATGATGAAAAAAATTATATGAATGCGGAAAAGTATTATTTAATGGCAATGGAAAAAGGAAGTATTATAGCAATGACTAATTTGGGAATATTATATGAAATGAAAAATGACAAAAATAATGCTAAAATGTATTATTTAATGGCGATAGAAAAAGGATGTGTAAATGCAATGAATAATATAAAAAGAATAATGAATGAATTAAAATTATATTATTGTTTAAAAAAGATGGAAAATAAGAATGAATTAATAGAAAATGAAATAAAAGAGTTAAAAAAAGTAAAAAAAGTGAATGAATATGAGGATATGTTAATATATTTTGGTGAATTGAATAATATAAAAGATTGTGAAATATGTTTTAAAAATGACAAATTACATTTATTGATGGGATGCGGAAGACATGAGATATGTAAGGATTGTTTTATAAAAGTGGAAAAATGTCCATATTGTAGCTATTAAAAAATGGATTTGTTTTTTTATTTTTTGGGAAATAAAAAAGAAAATGTTTGAAAATATTGAAGAAATAGAGAAAAAATATAAAATAAAATTCAGTGATATAATAGAATATGATGAAACTATGGTATTATCAATATTTAATTCTTTGGAAATGGGAGAAGAGGAATATGATTTAGATAATTCAAATATGTTGGTTGTAATTGGATTATATTATTTTCATATTAAAAAAGATTATAAAAATGCAAAAACATATTATTTGATGGCAAGTGAAAAAGGAAATTACGAAGGAACACATAAATTAGGATATTTATATTATAATATAGAAAATGATAGAATGAATGCGAAAAAATGTTATTTAATGGTAATAGAAAAAGGAATTGAAAAAGGAATGTATAATTTAGGATATTTATATTATAAAGAAAAAGATTATGATAATGCCAAAAAATATTATTTGATGGCAATAGAAAAAGGGCATGTGATTTCAATGTATAATTTGGGAGAAATATATCATAGTGTAGAAAAAGATTATGATAATGCCAAAAAATATTATTTAATGGCAATAGAAAAAGGGTATGTGAATGCAATGAACAATTTGGGATCATTATATTATAATAAAAAAGATAATGTTAATGCAAAAAAATATTGGTTAATGGCAATAGAAAAAGGATGTGCGAATGCAATAAATAACATAAAAAGAATAATGAATGAAATTGAGTTATATTTTTGTTTAAAAGAGATGGAAAATAAAAACGAATTAATAGAAAATGAAATAAAAAGATTAAAAAAAACGAAAAAAGTGAATGAATATGAGAATAAGTTAATATATTTTGGTGAATTGAATAATATAAAAAATTGTGAAATATGTTTGGATAATGACAAATTACATTTATTGATGGAATGCGGAAGACATGATATTTGTAAGGATTGTTTTATAAAAGTGGAAAAATGTCCATATTGTAGGAATTAAAAAATGGATTTGTTTTTTTATTTTTTGGGAATAAAGAAATGTTTGAAAATATTGAGGAAATAGAGAAAAAATATGGTTTAAAAATTGATAAAAATAAATATGATGAAAAAATAATATTATTAATATTTAATTCTTCGGAATTAAAAGAAGAAGATTATGATTTAAATGATTCAAATGTGTTGAATATAATAGGAATATATTATCGTCATGTTAAAAAAGATAATGAGAATGCGAAAAAATATTATTTGATAGCAATAGAAAAAGAAAATGAGGACGCAATGTATAATATAGGATATTTATATGATAAAGAAAAAGATTATGAGAATGCAAAAAAATATTATTTAATGGCGATTGTAAAAGGAAATACAAGTGCACTGAATAATTTGGGAAATTTATATTATGATAAAAAGGATTATGAGAATGCAAAAAAATATTATTTAATTGCGATAGAAAAAGGAAATGATAGTGCAATGAATAATTTGGGATTATTATATTACAAAGTAGAAAAAGATTATGAGAATGCAAAAAAATATTATTTGATGTCAGCAGAAAAAGGAAATAATGATGCAATGAATAATTTAGGAAGTTTATATTATAATATAGAAAAAGATAATGAGAATGCAAAAAAATATTGGTTAATGGCAATAGAAAAAGGAAATGAGTCGGCAATGAACAATATAAAACAAATAATGAATAAAATTGAGTTATATCTTTGTTTAAAAGAGATTGAAAATAAAACCGAATTAGTAGAAAATGAAATAAAAAAATTGAAAAAAGTAAAAAAAGTGAATGAATATGAGAATAAGTTAATATATTTTGATGGATTGAATAATATAAAAAATTGTGAAATATGTTTTGAAAATGATAAATTACATTTATTGATGGAATGTGGAAGACATGATATTTGTAAGGATTGTTTTATAAAAGTGGAAAAATGTCCATATTGTCGGAATTAAAAAATGGATTTGTTTTTTTATTTTTTTGGGAATAAGTAAGGAAATGTTTGAAAATATTAAGGAAATAGAGAAAAAATATGATTTAATAATTGACAAAAATAAATACGATGAAAAAATGGTATTATTGGTATTTAATTCTTTGGAAATAAGAGAAGAAGATTATGATTTGAATGATTCAAATATGTTGGTTGTAATAGGATTATATTATTTATATGTTAAAAAATATTATAATAATGCCAAAAAATATTATTTAATGGCAATAGAAAAAGGAAATGCGAGTGCAATGAGTAATTTGGGATATTTATATTATAAATTAAAAGATAATGAGAATGCAAAAAAATATTATTTAATGGCGATTGAAAAAGGAAATGCAAGTGCAATGAATAATTTAGGAGGATTATATTTTCAAGCTGATACAACAATAAATGACATGATAATTGGTATAACAAATAATTTAGGAATATTTTATAATTATGAAACAAATTTGGTAAAAGCAAAAAAGTATTTTTTAATGTCAATAGAAAAAGGGAATGAATGTGCGATGTGTAATTTGGCAATGTTATTTGAAACTAAGGAAAAAGATTATAAAAATGCGATAAAATATTATTTAATGGCAATAGAAAAAGGATTTGATTTGGCAATGAATAATTTGGGAAATTTATATTATGTTAAAAAGGATTATGAGAATGCGAAAAAATATTATTTAATGGCAATAGAAAAAGGATTTAATTTGGCAATGAATAATTTAGGAAGTTTATATTATGTTAAAAAGGATTATGAGAATGCAAAAAAATATTGGTTAATGGCGATAGAAAAAGGAAATGATGTTGCAATAAAGAATATAAAAATAATAATGAATGAAATTGAATTATATCTTTGTTTAAAAGAGATGGAAAATAAGAATGAATTAATAGAAAATGAAATAAAAAAATTGAAAAAAGTGAAAAAAGTGATTGAATATGAAAACAAGTTAATATATTTTGGTGGATTGAATAATATAAAAAATTGTGAAATATGTTTAGATAATAATAAATTACATTTGTTGATGGAATGTGGAAGACATGATATTTGTAAGGATTGTTTTATAAAAGTGAAAAAATGTCCACATTGTAGATATTAAAAAATGGATTTGTTTTTTTATTTTTTTGGGAATAAGTAAGGAAATGTTTGAAAATATTGAGGAAATAGAGAAAAAATATGATTTAACATTTGACAAAAAATATTATAATGAAAAAATGGTATTATCAATATTTAATTCTTCAGAAATAAGAGAAGAATATTATGATTCAAATATATTAGTAATAATAGGATTATATTATTTTTATGTTAAAAAAGATAATATAAATGCGAAAAAATATTATTTAATGGCGATTGAAAAAGGAAACGATGATGCACTGAATAATTTGGGACATTTGTATTACGAAGAAAAGGATTATGAGAATGCAAAAAAATATTGGTTAATGGCAATAGAAAAAGGAGATATTGATGTGATGAATAATTTAGGATATTTGTATGAAACAGAAAAGGATTATAAGAATGCTGAAAAATATTGGTTAATGGCGATAGAAAAAGGAGATGTTGATGCGATGGTTTTTTTGGGATATTTATATGAGAAAGAAAAGGATTATGAGAATGCTGAAAAATATTATTTAATGGCAATAGAAAAAGGAGACGTTGATGCAATGAATAATTTGGGATATTTATATGACAAACAAAAAGATTATGAAAAAGCGGAAAAATATTGGTTAATGGCAATAGAAAAAGGAGATGTTGATGCGATGAAAAATTTGGGGTATTTATATGTGAAAGAAAAAGATTATGAGAATGCAAAAAAATATTATTTAATGGCGATAGAAAACGGGAATGATTTGGCAATGTATAAATTGGGATATTTATTTGATGAGCAAAAAGATTATGAAAAAGCGGAAAAATATTATTTAATGGCGATAGAAAAAGGAAATGATTTGGCAATGTATAAATTGGGACATATGTATGGAAAAAAATGTGATAATAAACAAATAATGATTAATTTAATAAAAAAAATAGGATATAATTATGAAACAAATAATGAAAAAGCGGAAAAATATTATTTAATGGCGATAGAAAAAGGAAATGCTTGTGCGATGAATAATTTGGGATATTTATTTGATGAGCAAAAAGATTATAAGAATGCAAAAAAATATTATTTGATGGCGATTGAAAAAGGAAATGCAAGTGCGATGAATAATTTGGGATATTTATTTGATAAGCAAAAAGATTATAAGAATGCAAAAAAATATTATTTGATGGCGATTGAAAAAGGAAATGCAAGTGCGATGAATAATTTGGGATATTTATTTGATAAGCAAAAAGATTATAAGAATGCGAAAAAATATTATTTGATGGCGATTGAAAAAGGAAATAATTATGCGATGAAAAACATTAAATATGTAATGAATGATTTGGAATTATATATTTGTTTAAATGAGATAATAAACAAGAATGAATTAATAGAGAATGAGATAAAAAGATTAAGAGACATTAAAAAGTTTAAATGAAAAAAATGGATTTGTTTTTTTATTTTTTTGGGAATAAGTAAGGAAATGTTTGAAAATATTGAGGAAATAGAGAAAAAATATAATTTAATGTTTAGTAAAAATGATGATGAAAACATAATATTATCAATATTTAATTCTTCGGAATTAAAAGAAGATTATGATTTAAATGATTTAGGTATATTAGTTTTAATAGGAACATATTATCATTATGTTAAAAAAGATAATGATAATGCAAAAAAATATTATTTAATGGCGATTAAAAAGGAACTGATAGTGCAATGAATAATTTAGGAATTATATATTACAATGAAAAAGATTATGAAAATGCAAAAAAATATTGGTTAATGGCAATTGAAAAAGGAAATAATTATGCAATAAATAACATTAAATATGTAATGAATGATTTGGAATTATATATTTGTTTAAATGAGATAATAAACAAGAATGAATTAATAGAGAATGAGATAAAAAGATTAAGAGACATTAAAAAGTTTAAATGAAAAAATGGATTTGTTTTTATTTTTTTTGTAGAAATAAATAAGGAAATGTTTGAAAATATTGAGGAAATAGAGAAAAAATATAATTTAAAAATTGACAAAAATAGATACGATGAAAATATGGTATTATCAATATTTAATTCTTTGGAAATAAGAGAAGAAGAATATGATTTAAATATGTCGTTTTTAATAGGATTATATTGTTTTTATGTTAAAACAGATAATACAAATGCAAAAAAATATTATTTAATGGCGATTGAAAAAGGAAACGATGATGCACTGAATAATTTAGGAATTATTTATATAAATGAAAAAGATTATGAAAATGCAAAAAAATACTATTTAATGGCAATAGAAAAAGGATATGTTAATGCAATTTATAATTTAGGTAATTTATATTGCATTGTAGAAAAAGATTATGAAAATGCAAAAAAATATTATTTGATGGCAATAGAAAAAGGAAATGATAGTGCGATGAATAATTTGGGAACTTTATATTGCAATGTGGAAAAAGATTATGAGAATGCAAAAAAATATTATTTGATGGCGATTGAAAAAGGTAGTGATACGGCAATAAATAACATTAAATATATAATGAATGATTTGGAATTATATATTTGTTTAAATGAGATAATAAACAAGAATGAATTAATAGAGAATGAGATAAAAAGATTAAGAGACATTAAAAAGTTTAAATGAAAAAAATGGATTTGTTTATTTATTTTTTTTTGTAGAAATAAATAAGGAAATGTTTAAAAATATTGAGGAAATAGAGAAAAAATATAATTTAATATTTAGTAAAAATGATGATGAAAACATAATATTATCAATATTTAATTCTTTGGAAATAAGAGAAGAAGAATATGATTTGAATGATTCAAATATATTAGTAATAATAGGATTATATTATTATTATGTTAAAAAAGATTATGATAATGCGGAAAAGTATTATTTGATGGCAATAGAAAAAGGAATGAGAGTGCAATGAATAATTTGGGAAATATATATAGAAGAAAAAAAGAATATAAAATAGCAAAAAAATATTATTTGATGGCAAGTGAAAAAGGGAATGACAAGGCAATGAATAATTTGGCAAAAATATATGAAATAGAAAAAAATACGAAAAAAGAAATAATAATTGGTTTAATAAATAAATTAAAAATATATGGATATGAAACAAATAATGGGAAAGCAGAAAAATATTATTTAATGGCTATAGAAAAAGGTAATATAATGGCAATAAATAATTTAGGGCTTTTATATTATAAGGAAAAAGATTATGAAAATGCGAAAACATATTTTTTGATGGCGATAGAATACGGTGATGTTAATGCAATAATTAATTTAGCATTAATATATTATTGTGAAAAAGATTATAAAAATTGCAAAAAGTATTATTTAATGGCAAAAGAATATGGTGATATTAATACAATAATTAATTTGGCATTAAAATATTATGATAAAAAAGATAATAAGAATGCGAAAAAGTATTATTTAATGGCAATAGAAAATGGAAATATTGAAGCGATGAATAATTTGGGGTATTTATATGAGAAAGAAAATGATTATGAGAATGCGGAAAAGTATTATTTAATGGCGATAGAAAAAGGAGATATTGAAGCGATGAATAATTTGGGGTATTTATATGTGAAAGAAAAAGATTATGAGAATGCAAAAAAATATTATTTAATGGCGATAGAAAAAGGAGATGTTGATGCTATGAATAATTTAGAAAGATTAAATTATTATATATTTTGTGAACAAGAAAGAAAAAAATATATAATGAGATTAATGTTTATATCAATAGTATGTTGAAAAAAAATGGATTTGTTTATTTATTTTTTTGGGAATAAGTAAGGGAATGTTTGAAAATATTGAGGAAATAAATAAGAAATATGGGATAGAAATAAAAACAGATGACGAAAAAAAAATATTATCAATATTTAATTCTTTGGAAATAAGAGAAGAAGATTATGATTTGAATGATTACAAAATATTGTCAAAAATAGGATTATATTATTTATATGTTAAAAAAGATAATGAGAAAGCAAAAAAATATTATTTGATGGCAATAGAAAAAGGATATGATGGTGCACTGAATAATTTAGGAAATTTATATTACAATCAAGAAAAAGATAATGAGAATGCAAAAAAATATTATTTGATGGCAATAGAAAAAGGGAATGATTTAGCGATGTATAATTTTGCAGAAATATACTTTGAAGAAAAAGATTATAAGAATGCAAAAAAATATTGGTTAATGGCGATAGAAAAAGGAAATGATTATGCGATGAATAATTTAGGACATTTATATCATGTCACAGAAAAGGATTATGAGAATGCAAAAAAATATTATTTGATGGCAATAGAAAAAGGAAATGAAAATGCGATGAATGATTTAGGATATTTATGTTGCAATGTAGAAAAGGATTATGAGAATGCGAAAAAATATTATTTGATGGCAATAGAAAAAGGAAATGTTTGTGCGATGAATAATTTAGGATATTTATATCATGTCATAGAAAAAGATTATAAGAATGCAAAAAAATATTGGTTAATGGCGATAGAAAAAGGGGATAAGACGGCAATGAATAATTTGGAAAGTATAATGAATGATTTGGAATTATATGTTTGTTTAAATGAGATAACGGACAAGAATGAATTAATAGAGAATAGGATAAAAAGATTGAGAGACAAATGTGTATAAAAAAATGGATTTATTTTTATTTTTTTGTAAAATAAAAAAATGTTTAAAAATATTGATGAAATAGAGAAAAAATATAATTTAACAATTAATAAAAAAAAATATGATGAAAATATGGTATTATCAATATTTAATTCTTTGGAAATAAAAGAAGAAGAATATGATTTGAATGATTCAAATGTATTATTTATGATAGGATTATATTATTTAAAAGTTAAAAAAGATAATGAGAATGCAAAAAAATATTATTTAATGGCGGCAGAAAAAGGAAATACGGGTGGACTGAATAATTTGGGAAATTTATATTATGATTTAAAAGATTATGAGAATGCAAAAAAATATTGGTTAATGGCGATAGAAAAAGGGAATGAAAATGCGATGTTTAATATAGGAAATTTATATTGCCATGAAGAAAAGGATTATGAGAATGCAAAAAAATATTGGTTAATGGCGATAGAAAAAGGAAGTGAGAATGCGATTTATAATTTAGGAATGTTATATTGCTATATAGAAAAAGATTATGAAAATGCGAAAAAATATTATTTAATGGCGGTAGATAATGGGAATGAATATGCGATGTTTTATTTAGGAAATATATATTGCTATCTAGAAATGGATTATGAGAATGCAAAAAAATATTATTTAATGGCGGTAGAAAAAGGAAATGATTATGCAATGAACAATTTAGGAAGTTTATATAATAATGAAGAAAAAGATTATGAGAATGCAAAAAAATATTATTTAATGGCGATAGAAAAAGGAAATAAAGGTGCAATGAACAATTTGGGAAATTTATATTGGAATGTGGAAAAAGATTATGAGAATGCAAAAAAATATTATTTGATGGCGATAGAAAAAGGAAATAATGATGCAATATTTAATTTAGGAATGGTTTATTATGGATTAAAAGATAATGTGAATGCGAAAAAATATTGGTTAATGGCGATAGAAAAAGGACATAAAAAGGCAATGAATAATATAAAAAAAATAATGAGTGAATTGGAATTATATGTTTATATGAAAGAGATAATAAATAAGAATGAAGTAATTGAGAATGAAATAAAAAGATTAAAAAAAACAAAAAAAGTGATTAAATATGATAATAGGTTAATATATTTTGGTGAATTAAATAATATAAAAGACTGTATGATATGTTATCAGAATAGTAAATTACATATATTGATGAAATGTGCGAGACATGATATATGTAAGGATTGTTATGTAAAAGTGGAAAAATGTCCATATTGTGAAAATTGAAAAAAATGGATTTATTTTTATTTTTTTGTAGAAAAAAATAAGCAAATGTTTAAAAATATTGAGGAAATAGAGAAAAAATACAATTTAATAATTAATAAAATAATATGTGATGAAAAAATAGTATTATCAATATTTAATTCATTGGAAATAAAAGAAGAAGAATATGATTTAAATGACTCAAATATATTAGTTATAATAGGATTATATTATTTAAAAGTTAAAAAAGATAATAAGAATGCAAAAAAGTATTATTTAATGGCAATAGAAAAAGGAAAAGGAAATGCAAATGCAATGAATAATTTAGGAAATTTATATTATAGAGAAAAAGATTATAAGAATGCAAAAAAATATTTTTTAATGTCAATAGAAAAAGGGAATGAATTTGCGATGAATAATTTGGGAATAATATATAAAATAGAAAAGGATAATGGGAATGCGAAAAAATATTATTTGATGGCGATAGAAAATGGAAGTATGTCGGCGATGGAAAATATAAAAAGAATAATGAGTGAAGTAGAATTATATGAAAAATTAAAGGAAATGGAAAATAAGAATGAAATAATAAGGGATGAAATAAAAAGGTTAAGTAGACTAAAAATAATAAAAGATTACGAAAATAAATTTGAATAATGATGTGATGCGATTTTTTTCTTTATATAAATGTATAATAATGGTATCTAGTAAAAAGTGTGAAAATGCAAAGATGAATGTAGGAACAAGGGCGCAAGTATGGCATGGGACAGCATGTAGAACAAGCGGTGGATTGCATAAAAAGGATTTAATAATGAATAAACATGGAAGAATAGTGAGTAGAAAAAAGCATCATTCAGAGAAAAGGGGAATAATAGACAGATTATTTAAAAAGGGATATAAGCCATTCAAGGGAAAATTTGGTGTAAGTAAGGGTCATGGTGATTATGGATCAAGAAGTTCATTAAAGTCATATCATTCAAAAAGAGGAGGAGGACCTGGAACAAATTATGCGTTATCACCGGCATCAGTGTCAGGATTAAATTCGACGGATCCATCGGTAAATGTTCAATTCGCAGCGGGTATGGGTGGAAGAAGAAAAAAAAGACATACAAGAAAGAATAGAAAACATGGAGGTTCGTCACCATTTACGGCATTAAGTCCATCGGGGATAGACGGACAAGGGATAACGGATTACAAGAGTCAGGGGAGTAACAGTGTTCAATTTGCGGCAGGTATGGCGGCATAATTTATTTATTACAGCAAGCTAAAATAAAAATGAGAAAAAATATAGTTATAGTTTATAACTATATTTTTATTTTTGGTTGGTGTAATAAATATTATTTATTATTTTGTTGTATAAAATTTTCTTGAACTTTTTGTATATCGATAGGATTTTTATTTCGGTATTCAGAAATATCAATTTTTTTTCTAATTTGTTTATAAATTTCTTGATTAATATTTTGAATATTATATTGTTTTGGTTTGATATTATAATAGTCTTTGATAACATCTTCATAATTGCCATTGAATTCTTGTAATTTTTGTTTAGATAAATCGTAAGAATAATTGGTAAATTTCATAATTTTTTGAATATGATCATCCATATAGTAAATAAAAATAAAAATGGTGTAATAATCAACGTAAATTTGGGTTAATACATTTAGTAAGTGATGGAAATATGTCACCAGACATGCATAGATCATTAACACCGACTGGTGCACAAGTATTATTGCCGATAAGACACCATCCTTTTTGTGGATTTGGGTTTGGTTCTGGTTGATAATTGGTAGTAGATGGTGGTAAATTGATATCGGTTGCTAATTTATTTGAGATATCAAAATCAAAGTTTGGTGAATAAGAATGTATGAATGTAATGATATTGTCTTTAAAAATGAATAAAAGAAATAAAAGTGAAAAAAGGATAAAGATAAAGAAATAATAAAAAAAGGAAAAGAACGAGTATTGTGGAGAAGGAGAGGTAGATGAGTATAAATTAGAAAATGGTTTATTATCAGAATCTAAATCCATGGTATACAGTAATAAAATAAAAAAATAAATGCGTAATAGCTTAAATATAATGTTCTTAATTTAAATAAATGAGTTCGGGAATAGAGTTATTAATGAACAACAATAATTATTCATCAAAAAATATGTCGGATGATAATATTGATAATTTAGAATTTGAGTTGAATGAAATAACGGATAATAATGATGAAATAAGGATGGATAGTCCAAGAATATCGGAAGAATTTAACAATAATTTTGATATTGGAAAGGAGACGATAAATGAGTCATTTAACAATATAGGAAATAATATGGATAATGATTATGATTCATATTCAAGTGGATTAAAAAAGGAGGATATATTGAGAAGAAAATTTGAGATATTAAAAAAATTGGAAAGATTAGAAAAAAGGAGGGGAATAGAGTTATCAAAAAAGTATTCGATGGATTCATCATTAATGGAAATGGAAATGGAATATTCGATTCATGAGGATGACATAAAAAAAAAGAATGCGATAAAAGTATATGGAAATACATTAATACAATTAATTCAGTTTATTGAGCAAATAAATGGTCAATTTAATCCGATAGATGTTGATTTATCGGGATTTTCGGAAGCGGTAGAGGACAAGATAGAAGAATACGATGATATATTTGAAGAATTACATGATAAATATAAGGATAATTTTAGAATAATGCCTGAAATAAAATTAATATATAGTTTGGTTGTAAGTGGTTCAATGATTGCGTTTACGAATAAAATGATGGCAACATCGATTCCGGGTGCGAGTGAAATATTTCGTGACAATCCGGATTTGGCGGCACAATTTAAAGAGGCGGCAATAAAAACAATGTCAAATCAGAGTTCAATGGGAAAATTTATGAATAGTATAAGTGGAAGAAATGGTCCACCGGAGCCGATAAATACACAAATAGAAGATGTGGAAATGTATAATACAAGAGGTGGAAATAATATTCAAAGGCAACAACAACAAGAGTCGATGGCAAAATCGGTATATTTGCCAAGACAACAGCCGATACCATCAAATCAGCAAAATGTGATGAGAGCAGAGATGAATGGTCCAAAGGATATATCAAATATATTATCGGGATTGAAAACAAAAACGATAAGTATAGATGCACAAGTGCCAACAACGAGACAACAAGTATCACCAAATGGTAGTTTGGTGAGTGAAAATAAACAAAAAAAATCAAAAAGAAGAATTAATAATAGTAGAAATACGATGAGTTTAGATTTATAGGGAATTATTGGCGGATGAGTAATAGGAATTAGGGATAACGGCATTTTTATTTTTAAGGATCAAGTTATTAAGATAATCTTTGATCATTTTTTTATTATTTTCGTATTTGCCATTGCCGTCGGCAACTTTGCCAGAATAAACGATAATTAATGAACTATTATTAATATTTTTCAAAACATAATTAGCATTATTGATGATATCAGTTTGGGATGCATTATTATCGATTAAATAAACTTTGAATAAAATTTCCAATATTGGAAAATATCCGATAAAATCTTTGACACGAAAATCGCCCCAATAAAGGTCATAGATTGTTTTTTTGGTGCTTTTTAACATAAATTCAATAAAATGTGATTTGGAGTCTCTGGTGGATGCAACCCAGCCCAAAAATCCGTAATCTGCGTCTTTATATTTGATAAGAACATTATTGTATCTTTTTCTGTAAACTTCGAATTCATTGGTTAATGAGATAGCGAATTGATTATATTGTGCTTTTGAGTTTCTTCTGGTGTAATTTGCGGAACTTTTTCTTGAATTTTTAAAATATGCGTATAATATTCTTTTATGATAATTATTAAAAATAGGTAATATGGTATTTTTGATATAACTTTTATCGATATCTTTATTAAATCTTTTATTATATTCCGTTTTTATTTTATGGGATAGTGAATTTAATTGTTCTCTATTTAAATCATTTTGGTATGGATAAGGATTGGTATTAATGATATCGACCAACATTTTAATTAAATTGCCATAATCAAAATTGTTTTTAAAATTATCGGGTATTTGAATATTATATCCATTTTGTCCTGGTATTTGAATATTGTATCCATTTTGTCCTGGTATTTGAATATTGTATCCATTTTGTGGTGGCATTTGAATATTGTATCCATTTTGTCCGGGTATTTGAATATTGTATCCATTTTTTTTTCTGATGGTATATTCATCATTTAATGAATTATAATCTCTTTTTGAGTATCGTCTACGGTTGATTCCATTATATACTTTTTTTCTGGTATCCAACATTATTTTTGCTTTTCTTTTTTTAAGTGTTTTTAATAATGTGCATATTTGTGCATTGAATGATTTATCGATTTCTTTTTCTTTTTTATACACGATTGGTTCAGCATCAATTTCAAAAGTATAATATTTGCCCAATCCGGTGATATTGCCTAATATTTTGGTGATAAAAGATGGTCTATCTGGTTCCATAAATTTGCATTTTTTCAAGTCATAATTATCATAATCATCATTATTAATGCTATTATTTTTAATAATTTTAATATTATTATTAAATGGTTGAGGAATAGGATTAGGGATGGGTTCGGGATCAGGATTGGCATAATTATTATTTTCGGCGGCATTTTTGGTGACATTGATTAAATGTTTATAAAGTGCTTCAAAGGATTCTTTTCTGTATTTATCGATGGGATTATTTTGGTTGATTGGTTTTTTTTTGATAGCATTATATTTTTGTTCAATATCATTAATAATTTCGGTTGCGGTTTTAATTTTTATGCCATTTGTTTTTATTTTTTTCATGTCATCGATTTCCTTCATAATAACATTTTTTTCTGTTTCAACGGACCGATCAATTTGATTCATAACGGCATCATTTCCAATATTTTCGGGTAATTGAAAATTATTGTTACTCATTTATTATATATATATATAAATAAATTATGGATTGATAAATTTTTTAAGTCTATTTTTTTCATTTTTTGTGAGTTGTTCGATGTTGGTATTATTATTGATGATTTCAAACAATTTATTTTTATCGACTAATAATAATAAAGAACAATATTTTAAAAAATTATAATTATTGGATTGAGTGGTATATTTTGTTTTTATTTTAGTATATCTAATATTATTATCTTTAATAAAATCAAGATTATGGTGTAATAGCCAATTATTATATCCGACTTTAATATGGAATGCGATATCATTTAAAAGCCATATTTGTTTTTGATAAATAATTTTATCAATATTATTGGTCATACAAAAATTATCTAAAAAGGATAAATATAATTGTGGAGAAATATTTAAATCGACACAATTTTCGTGCCAAATCATGGCAATAATATTTGAATCTTCGTTTAATAAATCATAAAAATGTGTTTTATTGTGTATAATATTTTTTACGGTTGATAAAATTTCGATAACGGTATTAAAATGTTGTGGTGGAAAATGGCGAATGCCTTGATCATAAAGGGATTTAATCAAGTCAAGTTTTCTTAAATCTGGTAAAAAAGTGTAATTAATATCAGGTAAAAAGGAGTGATAAAATGATTTGATATGATTAATGGATGGAGATTTAAATTCAAGTGGATAACTAATTTTTAATAATTCTTTTTTGGATTTATTAAATATTTTATTGGAAATACAGATAATGGGGAAGGGGAATTTTTTTTTAATTAATTTAATTAATTCGGATAAGTCATTAATATAATCGACATCATCGATTAAAATGATAAAATTTTGTTTATAATTAACAAAATTATAAAAATCAGAAACAGAATATTTATAAATAGATAATACGATATAATTCATTTGTTTAATAATATTTTTAACGGTAAATGTTTTTCCGATACCCGAGTCACCATAAATAAAGATAGAGCATTGGTTACTATTAAAATTTTGTAAAAAAAAGGTGATTTGATTAATTTCATTTGTCCGATCCATTATACAAAAATATTGAAAATATATTTAACTATAAATAGAATAAAGTTAAATTATATAAAATGATAATGGAACAAGAGAAATTAGAAACATTTTTACAAAATGAGATAAAAACAAATCAATTAGAATCATGGAGTAATTTAAACAAGACATACAAGTCACAAAAACTGAGGGAATTTGTGGAAAGATATAGGGAAGAGAATAATTTAACAAAGGATGAGGAGATAAAATTGGAGCAATTTTTAATAACATCATTGGAGAATAAGAAATTGGAAAGAGTAAAGGATGTGGTGTATGATAAGAATACAAAAATGATAAAAAAGATTCCTGGATTAATATTTAATAAAAATTCGAAACATTTTTCGTTAAAGAATTTGGATAAAAGGACATCGACATTAAAAAGTTTGCCACCGAATCAGCAAAAAAAGGAATCAAGGTGAAGAGGATGATTGTTGTAATGAGTAAAAAAGGTAGGACATTTCTTTGTTATTTTCGTTTGATTTAATATCTTTATAAAAATCATTGATATGTTCTTCGACGATTTGAATTTTATCTTTAATTTTAATAATATTATGTTCAATATTAATTTTTTGATTTAAACATAATATTTCGGTGATATAATAAAAAAGATAAATATGTTTTTTGGAAGAAGAATGTTTATAATTAATTTGAAAAATTTGAAACAAGAATTGTATTATTTTGGATTCATATTTTTCGGTTTGCCATAAAAAAATAACATCCCAAATTATCCAAATAGCATCAGTATCATGTATAAATGAATAATTGCGTTTTGAACAAATTAATTTATTATCATTTTCAATAATCCAAGTGATCCAAAAACAGGACATTTTAAAATCTTTATTTTGTAAATAAAAAATAAGTTCATTAATTGGTTTAATTAATATTTCGGGATCATTATTTTTGATAATAATATCAGAAAAAGATGTATCATTAATTTTAAAGATAGGTTGAGTATTTTTATCAATTTTGATTAATTCGAATGCAGGTGATTGTTTTGTTTTACAACAAACAACAATAATTTGTGCAAATAATTTTCTAATTTTTTGATTATTTCGTATAGTAAATTGTTCATCATTAGAATAAATAGATTTAAATGTATTATATTGTAATAAGACATAGATTGATATTTCTGGGTTAGCAATTCGGACATTTTTAACAATGAATAAAAAAATAATATCCCATAAATCATTGAATAAAAATGAGCAAATTAATTCGACAGACCAAAAACATGATGATTCAATGTCTTGTAATATCAAATTAGTTAATAATTCTTTTTTGACGTGTAATTTATTATAACCAGAAAATGTTTTTGTTTTAAAATTAGAAATAGGTCTTAGATCTAAAATATCATATTCATTCATAATTTATCTTCATACATTTTTATTTTATAAAAACATTTTTTAATAGTGGCTTCATTAATATTTCCGATATCTTTAATCATTTTAATGGTGATTGAATTAAGATTATATTTTACAACGACATAATAAATAATCCCACAAGTAATGGATTGTGGGTTATTTTCTTGTAAAAAATGATTATCATTAATGGCATTGGCAATAATTTTGCATATTTCCAAATATTTTGTGTCGATATTTAAATAACTACAAAATCGTTCAATTAAATCAATAGGTTTTGTTTCATTCAACATCATTTTTTCATTATTATCGTAATTTTGTTCTAAAATATTAATAATATTATAAACTAATTTACAGCCTTTTACAATAGTTTTTGAATTTAAATGAACCAAGTCGGATATTTCTTTGATAATTCTGGGGGCATTATTTAATTTAAAAGACAAATATAATGATGCAGATATAATTCCATCTTTATTACATTTTCTAAAACTTTGTTCATATTCAAAAACTTTTTTATAAAATAAAATAGCATCATCGACAATAATTTCGGGTATATTATTATTTTGTGCAATACATTGATAATATTGATATACATCATAAATAGTTTTTTCTTTGTATGACCACTGGTATTCAATGCATTTTTTTAAATTATTGGATTTTTTTTTATTTGTATTATTTGATATAACCTTACAAATAAAAGATGATTCTTTAAATAAAGGATTAATAATAGGACCACATCTGGACATATTATCACAGGCATTATCATTATTGAATGTTTTCCATTCTCCAGAATAATCGATTGTTTTATTAATTTTTCCACAATTATCGGATATACAAACTAAAAAATCATTTTCATTAAATATTAATTCTGAATTACATAAATTACATTGATATAAATTAATTTCTTCAATATACAATGTGTCATTATTTATCATAATAAGTAATAAAATATGTATTTATGTTCATAAAAATTGAAATACATTTTTTCATAAATAAAATGTAATTATTTAAATGGCGATTGAATTATTAAATAAATTTTTAAAACAAAAAACGATGAGTGCAATAAAACAAATAAATTTAAAAGAATTAAAAAATAAAACATTAGTAATTGATGCAAGTATATATATGTTTAAATATAAATCTGAAAATAAATTGTGTGAAAAAATAGAAAAAATGATTTCAATATTGTTAAATAATGGTATAAATCCGATATTTGTATTTGATGGAAGCATAATGGAAAATAAAAAAGAAACAATAAAAAAAAGAAAAAAAATAAAACAAGAGAGTATTTTAAAAATATCTTATTATGAAAATAAAGAAAATTTAACACCAGATGAAAAAATAGAATTAAAACAATTGAAATTAAATTCAACAACATTAACAATCGAGGATAGAATAAATGTTAAATCAATTGTTGAAAACTGTAAAATTGAATATTTTGAATCAAATTTGATCGAAGCAGATAAAATATGCGATAATTTAATTAAAAATAAAAAAGCATGGGGATGTATTAGTGATGATATGGATATGTTTGCTTATGGAATGCCATTTATCTTAAGAGATTTAAATATTGATAATGAGACTGTTGTATTATATGACACAAATAAAATCATCAATATATTAAACATATCCATGGAAAATTTCAAAAATATTTGTTTATTAAGTGGAAATGATCAATTTCCAGAATTAAAAAATAATATTTTTAAACTTTTCAATTATTTTGAAAAGTTTAAAAAGAAAAATAATAAAAATAATTCATTTATTGATTGGTTATCTTACCATTATATTGATAAAATTAATTATAATAAAGAAAAATTCGGAATTCTAATAAAATATGTTAATGACTGATTTTTATTCTTTTACTGTTTTTGGAATATGTTTCGCAATAAATTTTTGCAAATTAAAATATGAAAAATCCTTTTGTTCTGCATCTGTTAATCCAAATAATTCAATTAATTTTTTATCTGGTAAAATTATTCTTCCATTTTTTGGATTTGATAATTTTTCTTTTTTAATGTATTCCGATATTTTATGTGTAACTTCTGATCTTGGAATTAATTCACCAGATTCTAATCCTAAAAATACTGCTAATTCATCACTTATTGGTCTTGGAATTTTAAATCCACTAACTCTTTTTTCATCCGAATCTGATTTCTTTTTTCCCTTGGATACTATTTTTTTAAGTTTTAAAATCTTTTTCTTGTTTAATTTTAACTTATTTGAAACATCAACTAATTCGTCCAATACTAATTTTATTCTGTCTGTTAAAAATGATTGTTCTTCAATAATTGTGTCAATATTTATTTCTTGTTTTTCAACTTCACTATTTTTATCATGTTTTCCATGTCTTTTCTTTTTTGGTGCTTCTTCAACAACAACATGATGATGAACTTCTTCGGCCTTGACAACAGGAACTTCTTCAACTTTTACAACAACAGGAGCAACAACAGGAGCAACAACAGGAGCAACAACTGGAGCAACAACTGGTTCAACGACGGGTTCTGTTGTCACTGTTTTTCTTGATTTTTTTTCGTTTGATGTTTGAGATTTAATGGATGATGACTTTGCCATATTACTTTTATATAAGAAATTGTTTTAAATTAAATAACGCAAAAAAATTAAAATTATTCTAATGAATAATGAACGTAGAATGAAAAAATATCTTCATTATCAAATTTTTTAAAATTATCAAAAGAGTTACAAAGAAATTCGATAAATTTTTTTTGATATGTTTCATTATTTTTGATATTATAAATGGCAGTTAATTCATCAAACAAGGATATTTTTGATTTTAATTCTTCATTTGTATTTTTACACCATAATTCATATAATTTATTTAAAAATTTATCAATTCTTTTTTTATTGTTTAATTTTATTAAAGATTGAACATTTATATAAATAAATTTATTCATATTATTAACTAAATCAATAATCATAAATTCGATTTTATTTTTTTTAGTAAATAATGGTATTTCTACGACACTAATAATATTAATTATTTTTTTTAATTTTATTAAATTCATAAAATTATTAATGACATCAAAAGTAATTATATTTCTGTTGTATGGATTAAATATTTTTTTTGATTGTATTAATTTATGAAAAGTATTAATGTCAAAACAATAAACAAAATTATTTTCATTAAACGAAAATATATTGCCATATTTCAATAAAGTAATATCATTTAATGTTAAAAAATCGGTGTCATTTAATGATAAATGTCTTTTAAATAAAGCAGGTCCTTGACATTTATTAAATATACGGACAATATATCCTCTAAATAAAGACTGAATTTTTATAATACATTTTGATAAATAATCGTATACATATATTCTTTTTTTAATTTCATCTTTTTTTCCACTTTGTTTTAAAAATCTTTTTTTTGCCATTTTTTTTAATTCTTTATTATTACATTTTGAAAAGACATTTGCATAATTATCTGATGATATACGTAATTGTATAATATTCATATAATTATTCATGGCTATATAATATCCATATATTTCAAAAAAAAATGGAAATAATTGAAAAAAATTGATTTATTTTTTTTTATTCTTTGTATTATTCATGTCAAATATATCAATTATTGATGGAACAAAACCAATTGACCCAACATTAATATCTTTTAAAAAAGCGCCAAAACCGTTTAATGGTTCTTATGTTATTAATGTTAATTATAAAAATAAATCATTAACACTCAAAACTCCGGAAATGTTTACATGGGGAATACAAGAAGAAGTTGATGTTAATAAAATTCCAAATGGAAAATTTATGTTGCAATTACAATTTTCAGATTCTCCATCAGATGATGAAAAAACATTTTTCGATAATTTAAAATTATTAAGAGAATTAAGTGTAAATTATTTAGTGCAATCAACTGGAAAATCAAAAGATGTTATAGAAGAAAAATTTAATCAATTTATAAGATATAAAAAAATACCAAATACAACTGAATATAATTATGATTCTTGTCCGACATTAAAAACAAAAATAAGAGATAATAAAAATAATATTGGGACTTATATTATTGATATATTCTTAAATAATGACAAAACCGTTTTATATGGAAAAAATAAAACAGAAATACATCCAAAAGATATTGTTCCAAAATATTCAAAAGTAAAAACACTAATTCAATGTGGTGGAATTTGGGATGTGAATAAAACTTATTCATTAACTTTTAATCAAGTTCAAATCGCCATTACCGAAATGGGTAATACACAAATACAAGGACAATATTTATTGGGAGATGAAGATGATGAAACCAAAATTAATGAAGATTCTGATTATGAAGATAATAATAGCGAGTATAAATCAATCGATATTATTAATGATAAAAAACCATTAGAATCAGCTAAAACAACAAATGATGAACCAGCATCAGTGCCAGTGCCAGTAGAACCGGTCCCAGTTCAGGAACCAGTAGTAGAAGTAGAAGCGACACCAGCACCAGTAAAAAAACTACCTAAAAAAATAATTAAAAAATAAATTAGTTTTTATTTTTTTTGTTTATCACAATGTCATCTCCTTCAAATAATTCATTTACAATATCATTAACCGCAACTGAATCTTGTTTTGATAATTTTGATTCTTGAGTATTATTTATGCCAACCAATTTTCCGTTTTCATCCAATGTTTGACTAATTTTATTTCCATATTTTTCACTTTTTTCTTTATTATCTTCCATTGATTTCTTTTTTGCATCCAATATTCTTTTATCAAATGCATTTTTTGCTAATTCTTCATTCTTTATTTTTTCATGCATTAATTGATTTAATTCTTCTTCAATGTATTCAACATTGCCAGTCTTGTATGCATCAGGATCCCATGGTAACCAAACTCCAACTGGACCAACCAAGATATCAAATGTTGGATCACTTTCTCTTAATATTTTTGCATGAAAATTTGCCTCTTCTTCTGATGCATATACTCCACGACATTTTATTGCCCTTACTGATGTCGTAAAATTATTTCTTTTATTAAATTCATTTTGTAAATAAGTTTCGTTATTATCCAAATATGTCTTGTAATCATCCCATAATTCTGGATAATTTAATTTACCTTTTTCTTCTTCTAAAAAATCCTTGAAATTATCTGCCAATGATTTATAATCAATTTTATATGATTCAGATATATAATGCAAAAAATTGTCAAATATTATAACCGATTTACTAAAATTCCATTTTTTTATAAATGATGAAAAATAAAATAATTCCTTATTTTCTAATATTTTTTCAGGACTTATAAATGAAAAACACCCAAATTTTTGATTTGCAATCGGCTTGTCTTCTGATAATACATCGACATATTTAGGATTATCTAATCCATCTTCTGTCTTTCTTTTTACAAACCCAGATTTTTTATTATTTGTTATAGGTTTTTTATAATGTTTTTTCATATAATATATCTTATTTATTTATTTTTATACTATTTTTTACATTATTACAATATATATGATAAATCTTGTTTCTTTTGAAAACGAATATAATTTATTGTTAAATAAATATAAAAATGAGTATAATAATTTCATGTCATTAAATTCATCTGATTTAAAAAAAATAATACCATTAAATGATAAATCATTTTGGGGAAAAACAGCAATATCTGATTCATCAGTTAATAACCAAAATGACTGTATTGATCTTTGTAAAAAAAATAAAAATTGTTCAGGTGCTACATTTGTTCCTCAAACAAATCAATGTATGGTTCGTTCTGGATTTGGATCGATTAATAATGATCCAAATAATGTTGCATTAGTATCAAATTATGTTTTAAAACTTTCAATTTTATTGTCTTATAATGAACAATTACGGTCAATAATTGACAAAATAAATGAAATTGTAAAAAATAATTCACTTGATATTGATAAAGAAATAATTAAAAAAAATGTCGAAAAATTAAAAAAAGATTCATTAATATTAGCGTCTGAAAATGATAAATTGCAAAATATTATTTATCAACAAAATATCTTAAATAGTGATGTATTAAATAATTCTCAGATTGTTTATTCAAATTATTCTGTTTTTTTTATTTATTTTTCTTTATTTTTATTTATTATTGCATTATCATTGTTTTTTATATTCCCCAATTCAGCACCATCATTAATACTTTTATTTATTATATCCATTATTCTTTTCTTTTCATAATATTCCATTTTTTTTTTCATTGATTCTTTTGTGGATTTATCAATCATTTCTTTATATTTTTTATCCATATTTTTTAATATATATATTTATTTTGATTTTTAACCAATTAATGATAATGGCACAGTTACGTCTTCTTTATATAAATGACATTCAAATAATAATTCATCCTTTGTATATGTTCCATCAGAATAATAAAAACGATAATTATCTTGTTTTTTATTTTTTGTCCATTGTAATATATTTTTGTCCAAATTTAGTATTAATTGTCCAGTAAATACCCACATTTGAGTGTTTGGTATTAAATTCTCACCCGATTTATAAATATAACAATTTTTAAATATATCCAAAAATTGAATTGGATTAATATTTCTTACATATTTTTTATAATCGTTAGAACCACCAAATAATTTAAATATTTCAATTAAATTTTGAAAAAGTTCATGATTTTTTTCTTCAATAAATTCACCATTATTAACTACAAAATTATCATCATGATAATAATAACATAATTTATTTTCAAAAATATTTAGTTTTTGCATAAGAACTCCATCCATATTTTCCAATCTTTTACAAATTTCGTCCTTTGAAAACACGTTGAATAAATGTTTTACAGAATCTTTTGCATATTCAATATCAATCATTGGTTGTTCATATAATGAATGAAATGTTCTAAACGGTAAAAGATAATAAACCTCTTTGTAATAAATTCCGACAATAATACACCAAGTCATATTATATATCAATCAATTATTTTTATTTATATTAAATTAATCTACAATAACATTGGTAATTATTTTATCAATAAAATGATCAAATGTTATTAAATCATAATCATTATCAATTGACTCAAATTTTTTATTTAATTTATCCAATTTATCTTTAATATTTAATTTTGTTTCAAAGAATTCCTTTAATTTTTGTGTTTAAACCGAACTCATCATTAAATTTAAATCCTTTGTTATTTTATAAACATTTGTTTTCTTGTAATTTTTCAATATTAAATCAACCACCTCATCACTTAAATCCAGTTCTGATAAATAATAGTCAATTTTATGTAAATTAGAACGCAACAAAGGCAAAGCGGACGGATTATGTGCCAATATATGCCAAACAATTTTATTAGGATTTCTTGATAATAATTCAATAGCTTCGGGTGATGGATCCGCGGATAATTTATTCCAATCAAGTTCCATTATAAAATATTATTTTCTTTAGTTTTAACCTGAATTAATGTGCGAGCGAAGCGAGCATATATCCCATTTGTTATTTATTTAAAAGAAATATAATATAATTTTCTTTAGTTTTAACCCAAATTTGTTATATATTTAAAAGAAACATAATTTTCTTTAAGATTTAACCCAAATTTGTTATATATTTAAAAGAAATATAATTTTCTTTAAGATTTAACCCAAATTTGTTATATATTTAAAAGAAATATAATTTTCTTTAAGATTTAACCCAAAAATATAATTTTCTTTAGTTTTAACCCAAATTTGTTATTAAATCTAAAGAAATATAATATAATTTTCTTTAAGATTCAGCCCAAATTTGTTATTTATTTAAAAGAAATAATATAATTTTGGTTAAATATTATTATTTTTATAATTGGGGTCTCGGTCTCTTGCAACTAAACTGGTTAATTTTAATTGTAAATTGGATTGAAAAAATACTAAAAATGTGGTTAATAATGTCCCACTGGATACTTCTTTGACACGTAAATGTTGAAATCCATAATATCCTTCTAAAGGGAATGGGATTCGGTGTATGATATTTCTGCCTAAATAAGAGAAAACCCCGGTCAATGACATTTCAAATAGGACATCCAATAATAAATGTATTTTGGAATAAGAGTTATTATAGACACCCAGTGTGTGATTAAATATAAAATCGAGTAATTTGGATAAATAATAACCAACAAAAACATATAAAGAAGTAATGAAAAATATATCAATAATTTTTATTAATCGAATGATATTTGCCCGTTTCATTTATGTATAATCGGGATAAAATTAAACGCAAAAAGAAAATTGTATTTAATCTATTATAAAATATTTTGTCAAAGTTTTGTAATAATATTGGATTATTTAGTGTCATTAATTCTCCAATCTTCCCAATCATAAAATAAATATTTTCCAATTTTTATACTATGATTTTCAGTTATCAAACAAATATAATAATCACTTTTTATTTTATTCTGAATTTTTGATTGTGGATGTTCATTAACCATTATCCATTTGTTTTCATATTTTATAAAATGACTTCCAGTGACAAAAATACCGTCTAATTCCATTAATAATTCATTTTCGGGTAATATTTTCATTGTTCCAATCACTTTATTATTTTCTTCCAAATAATCTCCTATTTTTATTTCATCAATTTTTTTAATTATTCCATTATTCATTTTTATTAAAGTATTCGGATAAAAACAATGACCTAATGCCCTAACCATTTGCCCACTTGGACCAGCCCACATACTAACAATCGTCTTATTACTTCCATCCAATATATATAATAAACTTACCATAATTCCAATCATTTTTCCAATTGTGTCCTTTATACTTATTGTTATTTTTTGCATTTCAATCACTAAATTTAAAAATACCCCAAATACATTTTCAATTATTGTTGTTATAAATGAACGTATTGTTCCCAACATGGTTCTTATTCCATTTATATTATTTGTTAAATCAGATCCTAATGATGATAATGATGATGTTATATATGTTATTGGTTGTAATATATACCCCATTAAATTTACTTGTGTATTTTGTATACAATATGTAAAATCAGATTGAATATCGTCAGATAATGGCATATACATTGGATTACATCTATATTCATTCCAATTTTTTTTAATTTCACTTAAACCAATAAAATAATACATTAATGCAAATTGAATAATAAATGCAATATTAACAAATATAAACATTGTCCATTGTTTACCGGTTGGCATATATTTTTATTGAAAAAAAATATTTTGTATTTATATTTTTTCTGCAAATTGTTGTCGATATAATTTTATTTCTTTTGCAAAATCTAATAAAATATTAAAATTAATATATCGATCTGTTATGCAAGCATCAAAAAATGTAAAACATACTTTATTAGTATTTTCGATAATTTTTATTTCATTTTTTTTTGATTTTCTTAACATAAATATTAATATACATCTATCTTTCTGTGAATATTTACAACCTTTGACAGAACCATTTTCATCAAATAATATATTATCAATATCTGCAAAAAATACATTTGTTTTTGTTTCATAAAATAATTTGTCATGTGATAATGGTTTCAAATGGTTACCAATATTTTTATTTATCAATAATAACGAATCAAGTTCTGTATTTAATTTGTTTATTTTATCAATAATTTCTTTTTTTTCATTGATATAACATTTAGCCCTACAATATGGACATTCAATATAAAAAGATTGAATCGAATGACAATAATTCTCAATGCAATCAAAATGAAATGAATGTTTACAAGGTAATTCAATATGATTTATCTCATTTTCAATTACATTATCATGACATATTGAACATATTTCACACATTTTTAATTATTCGACAAAAAAAGAATAAAAATATCCATTTTTTATAATTTTTCGCTAACATTTTATAAAAAAATAAAAAATCACTTATGTATTTTGTGCAATTTGTTGTTGATATATTTCTTTATTATATTGTGACAAAAGTTGCCAATTTACATTTTTTTTTGTTTTTATTTTATCCATAAATTCAAAACATGTTCTATTTTCATCCTTAGTTATATTTATTTGAGATGATGATTTAATATCACACAATAATTCTAATGCAATGAATAATTCATCAATGGAATTATCATTCGGAAGATATAACAGTTTTAAAGAACCATCATCATGTAATTTTACGATATATCTGTCATTTAATATTATTTTTTTAGTTTCTTTTATTTCGAATATTATTTGATCATATGATAATGGTTGTATTTTCATTTCAATATTTGACAATAATAATGAATTATATTCTAAATTTAATTTATCAATTTTATTTATAATAACTTTTTCTATATCATTATCATCGCATCTACAATATGGACAAGAATTTGGGCAAGACTCAAAATCAGAACCATAATATTTTTCAATACATTCAATGTGAAATGAATGTTTGCAAATTAATTCAATATTATTTTCATTCATATTTTCCAAACATATTGAACATATTTCACTCATTTTTTATTATAATTAATTTGGTAAAAAATAAAATATCCATTTTTTATAATTTTTCGCTAACATTTTATAAAAAAATAAATAAATCACTTATATATTTTGTGCAATTTGTTGTTGATATAATTTTATTTCTTTATCATATTGCAACAAAAGTTTCCAATTTATTTCTTTTTTTTCACGCGTTTTAAACAAATCGTGAAATTTAAAACATACTATTTTTGTTATTGGGTTTATAGTTATTTCCTGTCTATGCAAAGATGATATGGCTAATGCCTCCCTTAATATATTATTTTGGTTCGGATATTTTAATGTAACAGTATAGCCATAATTATAACTATAACCATAAGTATTTCTCCATGGCCAACATTCGTGCATATCAAATTGACCAGTAAAACTATCATTATCATCGTAATTAAATAATACGTTGTCAAAATGTTCATACAATATAATATTTTCAGATTCATTTTCGTCTTCAATAAATATTTTATTATATGATAATGGATCTAAATTTATTTCATTATTAGTTGATAATAATGAATTTATTTTATTAATTTTATTTTGTATTTCTTGTTTTACATCAATTCCATGAAATCTACAACATGGACAATATTTTAAACAAGATTTTGACTCATAAAGTGTTTCAATACATTCAATGTGAAATGAATGTTTGCAAAATAATTCAATTTTATTTTCATCCATATTATTCCAACAAATTGCACATGTTTCGTCCATTTTTTATTTTTTATAATTAATTTTGTAAAAAATAAAATATCCATTTTTTATAATTTATCGCTAGCGTATTTCTTTAATTGAATGTTCCAAAAGTTTCCAATTAATGTTTAATTTATTAATAGATCCATAAAATTTAATCCATACTTTATTATTTATTATGTCAACACTTGTATCTATAAGATTATCCGGAAAATTCATTATAAAAACTGCTATGGATTTATAACTATATCCATCATCATTTTTATAACCCTTAAAACTATTAAAAGTTCCATCATCATTTAAAAATACATCATCAATGTATTCAAAAGTTGTTAAACAATCTGCATTATTGTTAACTATAATTTGGTCATATGTTAATAATTTAAGATTTAATGTTTGGCGTAGTAAATTTATATTGTCAATTTTATTTTTAATAATTTTTCTAAAATTAATACAAATATTATTTTTACAACACGGACATTTAATTTCAAAACAATCTGAATGAGAATAATAGTCATCAATACATTCAAAGTGAAACAAATGTTTACAAGATAATTCAATATTTTTTATATCATTTTCAATTATATTTTTTAAACATAAAAAACATATTTCAGTCTTTTTGAACCATAAATTCCATATTTCACTCATTTTTTAATTATTTGGAGAAAGACAAAATAATAATATCATTTTTTTATAACATTTGGGTAATATATTTAAAACAAAAAAATTATTATTTTAATCAACTAAATTGCTTTACTATACTTATCATATAATTGTCTTAATTCTTTAATATACATTAATTTATTACTAATTATTAATTTATTATTATAATATTCTTCTTGTCTACAAATTGGACAATTTATTTTGTGACATTTTTGAATTTTAAAAATATTATCGGCACAATCATGGCAAATTGAATGACCACATGTTAATTGTATTTCATTATCAAATGACAAATTTTCATAACATATTGGACACATTTCATCGCTAATTTTTAAACATTCGTCAATTTTTTTTTTGACTATATTTAACATAGCACTACCGTCAATAATTTCTTTATTATATTCATTAGTTTGAACCAATTTTTCATCTAAATCATCTTCTTCCTTCAAATTACACATGATATTTGGATTCCAACTATCCATTTTTTCATCTAAATCTTCTTCTTCCGCCAAATTACATATAATATTTGGATTCCAACAACCTATTTGTTTATCCAAATCATCATCTTCATATATAATATTTGGATTATTAATTGAAATTTTACTCATTTTTTGATTTAAATCATCATCTTGATCTATAATATTTTGATTATTAACTGACATTTCACTCATTTTTTATGCAAATTATTATTTTGATTACATATAATATTTCACTCATTTTTTATTATAATAAAATATAGGAATAAAAATATCCATTTTTTATCATTTTTCGGTTGTATTTTTTAACTAATAAAAAAAATAATAAATAATTATTTTTAAATAAACATATTTTTGGAATTATGGACATATTCGGTTAAATTATTACGTAATTCAATATTTTTTTCCATAATTTCACGATAATTATATTCATGTTCTTTTGATATTTGGTCCCATATTTTGGTTAATTCTTTAATGTCATTTAAACGTATATTTTGATTGATAATTTTACAAAATTTCATGTCAAATTTATTAATGTCACATTTTTTTTTACAATACGGACAGTCTATTTTATAACATTTTAAATGTTTACAATATTTATCAATACAATTAAAGTGAAATAAATGATTGCAAGTTAATCTAATACTGTTTAATCCTATTTTTATATTTTCATGACATATTGAACATAATAAATCATTTGGATCAATAGATGAATCAATTATAGTTTTATTTTCTATTGGTAATAATTCAATTATTTTATATTTTTCCGAATTATTTACATAGCCAGTTGGTCCAGTTACCATTAACCCAGTTGGTCCAGTTACCATTAACCCAGTTGGTCCAGTTATAAAGATTCCAGATGTATTATTCAACCATGTTCTGGACCATATAACAGTGTCATCAAGATCAACAAGTTCAATTCTTGGTCCAATTGCACCAACAATATTTGTGGACAACTGAATTGAAACGAGAGTAATTTCTGTGGATGACTGAATTGGAACGAGAGTATTTTCTGGTGATGACTGAATTGGAACGAGAGTAATTTCTGGTGATGACTGAATTGGACTGAGATTATTTTCTGGCGATGACTGAATTGGACTGAGATTATTTTCTGGTGATGACTGAATTGGAACTGGATTATTTTCTGGTGATGGCCGAATCATTGAAAAATATCCTAGAGTAATTTCTGGTGATGGCCGCCGAATCATTGAAAAATATCCTAAAGTATTTTCTGGTGATGACTGAATTGGATTGACTGTATTTCTAAAAAATATGTTACCCATTTTAATTAGTGAAAAAATAATAACAATTTCGATTTTTTATAATTTTTCGGTGATATTTTTACAAAAGATTCTTGATCAGTAATTACATATTTTTAGTTGAGTATTAATTCAAAAATCAATTATATTTTTTACTTTTAACCTTTAACAAAAAAACGTATTTTAATTCATTATATAATATATGTCACAAGAATTATGTTTAGTTTATTTAACGTCGAATTTATTAGAAATATTAGAATCAGGATACATTAAAAAATTACAAGAAAATAAATTGCCTTATATATTTATGACAGTAATGAAATCAGAAAATATCGAAATTATGGAATCATTAAACCATGAATTTTATAGTGGTCATTCAGTCATGTTGATATTTGATGATACATTGATAAAAGATAAACCATTTTATATAAATAAAGAATGGTTAGGACATCCTAAGGATGATTTGACAGAATATAATTATGAAAAAATACTTCCATACACAAATTATTTAAAAAATGAATGTTTATTTACAAAGAAAATTAAAATAAAGAAATATTTGAAAGAAGTTCATATTCCGATAGTTTATTTACACAAACATAAACGGGAGTATGAATGCCTTATTAAAGTATTGAGATTAATTCAAGAAGAATATAAAAATGTTGAAGTTAAAATTATTACACCAGAAAAGATGACTTATCAAAAAGAATACTATTATTTTGACAAGAATAACTCTTTGACCACTTTTATATAAAGAATTGACATAATTATTAAATAAAATTATTATATGGATAAATATTGTTTAATGCATTCAACACACAATACATTAGACATTTTACAAACAGGATATTTATATACTTTGGAAAAATTACAAAATGATGATCCCAATTTTTATGTAGGTAATGCTCATATTGATAAATTACCTTACATATACATGACTTTAATGAAAAAAGAGAATATTAAAGTAATGGAATCAATTAATCACAGTTTTTGTTATGATAATATGTATTTGATATTTGACAGTAAATTATTAATGGACAATAAATTTAATATAAATTCTCATTGGTATGGTGGACCTGATAAAGACCAACAAATAATTGACACAAATAATGAAACAGATTTATTAAAGATAATTGAACCTTATTCGCATTATTTAAAAAATGAATGTTTATTTTTCAATAAAATATCTATTAAAAAGTATTTAAAAGAGATTCATATTTATATTGATTATTTTACAAAAAGAAAGGACATTATTCACCTTAAAGAATTTAGGGATATAATTAAATTAATCAATGAAAAATATAGAAATGTATCTATAAATATAATTAATAGTAAAAAAAGTTCTAAAAAAAATTATTGGTATTATTATTTTAATAATAATCCTATATAAACCTATAATTTATGTTATGTGATAAGATTTGGTTTTATTTTTTATTATTTTTGGTTGATGATTAGTAAAAATATTTGTGAAAATATATGAATAAAATAATAAAGATAAATGGAATAAATAATAGAATTATTTCATTATCGATAAATAAAATAAAACAAATAAATGATTTGAATACAATATTAGAATGTAAATACACGACAGTAAAACACAATTTATCTTTTTATCAGACAATAAAATCGGATGAATATTTATTATTGGATGAATTAATTGGAATAATAAGGATGGATGATATAAAAAAAATTTTGGAAAATTTGGATAAAACCAATTATTATTTTAAAAAAGTAAAATCGATATATGGGGTATCAAAATTTATGGTAATAAATAATCAAATAATAAATGAAAAAAGAATGAATAATTATTCGGAAAGTATTTATAAAAATGCATTTAAGAAAGAGTTCAAGAATATTTTTAGTGAAATTGCATATAATTTATTTGGATGGAAAATAGGATATAAAAAGTATTTGAAATATACAGATTATTTATTTTTTTATATAAACGATTTATTGTCTGAAAAAAACGAATATAAGAAATTATATGATAGGGATGAGTTATTAAAAATAATAAACGAAATGGATAAAATGTTTATGATTGCACCATTGTCTGAAAATAAAATGGTTGTATATAGGGGATATCAATTCAATCCAAAAAAGCAAATATTAAATGAGACATTTTTTTTAAATAACATAAAATTAGGAATAGAAAAAAGATTTATATCAACATCATTGGATAAAAATATTGGATATGATTTTATGTTGATGTATGATAATAAATCGGGATGTTGTTTTACGGTATTTCATTTGGATGATGGAATTCCGTTTATAAATTGTAGTAAAATGTCATATTATGAGAAAGAATATGAGATATTGCTTCCAAGGGATTTGGAATTAAAATATTTAGGATATGAAGAAAATTTTGTTATAAATTCGGAGATATCGGTGACTGCATATCATATACAGGTAAGTTTAACGCGGGTATTAAAAAAAAAATACAAGAAATCAGAAAAATGTGTAAAATATAATATATATGAATTAAAAGAAATGGACTAATAAAAACAAAAATTTTTGTGAATATAAAATATTTCGGAAAAGATGTGTAAAAAAAATCCGATGATAAAGGCAATAAAATATTTATTTTTGAAAATAGAGAATAAAAAATATCCAAGAATAAAGTAAATGAATCCTTCAAAAACGGATTGAAAAAAAAGTTTAAAAGAAAATTGATTGGAAATGGATTTATGATAATGAATGAGACAGAAATATTTATGTAAATTAAGAAAAAATCCGAATAAATGTTTAAAAAATCCAAGCCAAAAAAAGGTAAAATTTTTGAAAATGATTTCGATAAAAAAAAGTATGACGGAAGAATAAACGCCAATAATTAATGCTTCAATAAATGTAATAATCATATATAAAAAAGATATAAAAAAAAAACAGAATAAGTAAAAAGAGATGGAAATATTGGACAAATATATTAATGAAACATCATTATCGATTGATTTTTCAAATTTATTATTTTATGGAAACATTTACAAAACGGTTGATTTTATTGAATTAATAAAAAAGATTTATAAAAATGACAAGGAAAAAATAGAGACAAATGTAAAAATAATACATTGTTCATTTGATAAAATTGGGATTCAATATATACGTGATCATTTAAAAAATTTTTTAAAAATTAAAATAAATAATAAAAAGGAGTTTAAAATAGTATTATTTATAAATGCAGATTATTTGACAATTGATGCACAATTTTCATTAAGAAGATGTATAGAAATGTATAATCATAATACGATATTTATAATGACGGTAGAAAATAAATCAAAAATATTGCAACCAATATTATCAAGATTTCATTTGGTATATGTTCCATTTGATAAAGAGGTAAAAAAGGAAATAAAGGATAAAAAAATAATAGAGAGAGTAAATAAAAGTGAAAATTTGATGGAATTATCGGAAAATTTGTATAATAGTGGGTATACTGGATTAGAATTGTTGAATTATTTATCAATAGATGATAAAATAAATATAATATCGATAAAAAAAAATACAAGAGATGAAAAAATGTTGATATTATTTATATTATATAAGTTAAAAAAAAGATAAAAATATATTTTTATATATCAATATAATGTCAGATACAAATACACAACTTTTTCAATTATGTGAGTTTCAGAAAGATATGATAAAACAATATGATTCAAGAATGAAGGAATATAATGATAATATACGTTTATTGGTGGTTCAGAATGGGATAATAATAAGTGAAATAATAAGAAATAATTCAACGACACAAAATATATTTCATACGTTTGTGTCATCATTATCACAGAGTCAAAATAGTGGTATGCAACAACATAATGGATTAAGAGAAAGGGATATTGACAATTTGGTAAGAAGATGTCGTTTTAATACATTACGCAATCCGATAAATAATCAATGTCCGATAACATTGGCAACATTTCAGCCAGAAGATGAGGTGATTGAATTAAATAGATGTAAACATATATTTTCAAGGGATGCAATATATGAGTCACTTCAAAGGGATTCAAGATGTCCATATTGTAGAACAGATATAAGAGTTCAAGAAGAGATAACAATTGAGTTATCATCGATACCATTATCTTGAAATATATATATATGAATATATTATATCCTACATTGGATGATGAACATTTTAATAGTAAAATATCGGTAAAGGAGGAATTTAAGAATGTATCATATAAAAGTAAGATAACGGATGTGGAAAAATATGCGAATGAGTTATCAAAATCGGAGTTTGAGTTGCAACCACATCAAAAATTTGTAAAAAATTTCATGTCATTTAATACGCCATACAATAGTTTATTATTGTATCACGGATTAGGATCTGGAAAGACATGTTCAGCGATTGGTATTTGTGAGACAGTAAGAAATTATTTGGTGGAATCTGGAAAACAGAATAAAATAATAATAGTGGCAAATCCGAATGTGCAGAATAATTTCAAGTTACAATTATTTAATGAACAACTATTGAAAGAAGAGAATGGTGGATGGACAATAAATAATTGTGTTGGTAATAAATTGATAAATGAGGTGAATCCTACAAAAATAAAAATAAAAAAGGATAAATTGGTGAAAAAAATAAAGAAATTGATAAAGGAGTATTATAATTTTATGGGATATATAGAATTTGCAAATATAATAAAAAAATATAATAATGATAAATCGATACAAGAAATATTTAATAATTCATTATTGGTAATTGACGAAATACATAATATTAAAACGATAAAAAAATCGGATGATATTGATAATTCTTTTGAGAATACGGTTCAGGCACTTGATTATTTGGTTGAAAAGACAGAAAATATGTTGTTATTATTATTATCGGCAACTCCGATGTATGATTCATATAAAGAAATAATTTGGTTAATAAATTTATTGAATAGAAATGATAAAAGGCCGATTATGAATGAACAAGATATATTTAATCAGGAAGGAGAATTTATTGAGGGTGGTAAAGAAACATTTATAAGAAAAATAACGGGTTATATATCTTTTGTAAGAGGTGAGAATCCGTATACATTTCCGTATAGAGTATTTCCATTTGTTTTTGATAAATCAAAATCAATATTATCAATGTCGTATCCGACACTTCAATTAAATGGAAAACCGATTGATACTGAGCCAATAAAGTATTTGGATATTTACACGGTAAAAATAGGTAATTATCAATACGAAATTTATCAAAAAATGGTGAATAATATAAAAAATTTAAATTTTACGAATTTACTTTTTCCAAATCAGGCATTGATTATTGTTTTTCCGAAATCAAATTATTTAGATAAATCTTCTTCTTTTTTATCGTCGTCAATAATGGGAGGATCAGGTGAAGATGATAATTATATAGATAAGGAATATATTGGTAAAACTGGATTATATAAATTTATGAATTGTGAAGTATCGGACGTATCATTTTCATGTAATTATCGTGAAGAAAATAAGGAATTTGGAAGAATATTTGATTATGATTTGATAGGAAATTATAGTTGTAAAATAAAAAGTATATTGGATAATATAATTGATTCAAAAGGAATAATATTAATTTATTCAAATTTTATTGCGGGTGGAATAATACCGATGGCGATTTCATTGGAATCAATGGGATATAATAATATTGATACAAATTTAATGTATGAATATAAATCAAGACAAAAAAGGGAATATATGACATATGCAATGATAACGGGTGATAAAAGAATAACTCATAATGTTCAAAAAATAATATCAACATTGGTTAATCCGAATAATTATGAAGGAAAAAATATAAAAATAATATTAATATCAGAGTCAGGATCAGAAGGATTAGATTTTAAAAATATACGACAGATGCATGTTATGGAACCTTGGTTTAATATGAATCGTATTGAGCAAATTATTGGAAGAGGTTGTCGTAATTTTAGTCATAAAAATTTACCATTTAATGAAAGAAATGTTCAAATATTTCTTTATGGAACAATTTTTGAAAAAACGCCAAATATTGAATCATCAGATTTATATTTATATCGTAATTCTGAAAAAAAAATAATAAAAATAAGTAAAATTAATCGTATATTAAAAGAAGTAGCAGTAGATTGTATAATAAATAAAGAACAAATGAATTATACGGAAGATGCATTTAAGGACCAAAAAATAACTCAGATATTATCTGATGGGCAAATTATAAATGATTTCAAGATAGGAGATAAACCATATTCATCAGCTTGTGATTATATGGAATCATGTTTTTATAAATGTTATGATGATATAGATACGACAAATATTGTTGATAAATCAACATTTAATGAGTTTTATTTGTTTTCAAATACTGAAATAATTATTGAAAAAATAAAAAAATTATTTTCATTACGTTTTTTTTATAAAAAGGATGAAATAATAAATTTGTTATCGGAATATCCATTGATTCAGATTTATGCGTCATTATCATATTTGATAAATTATAAGGAAAATATTCAAGATAGATTTGATCAATTGGGGCATATTATAAATATAAATGAATATTATATTTATCAACCGAATGAAATATCGGATGAAAATATTTCAATATTTGACAGGACAGTTCCGCCATTTTATAAAAATGACAAAATTGAATTAAATATTGATTTATTTGAAAAAGAAGAAAATGTAAATGAATTGAATTTGGTTTATGATTATTGTGAAAAAACGTATAAAGATTCGTTAGAAGGAATAGGGCATAATGATAATGATTGGTATTCTTCGGTATCAACAAGTATTGAAGTATTTAAGGATATTTTTGGGGTTGATGATTTATTATGTAAACAATTTTTAGTTCATCATATATTTGAAAGTTTATTATTTAATGATAAATTATTGGTTATTCAATATTTTTTTGGAAAACCCAAACATTCTGAATTTGGAAATATGTTGCATGATTATTTGGACAAACGAATTGTGGGGTTTAATACATCTTTTGAAAAAAAAAAACAATATGGATTTTATTTTGTTGATTTAAATGAAAAAAAAGAATATATTGGAAAAATAATATTATACGATGGTGTTCAATGGGTTGAAAATAATACATATATTAAAAATATTGAATCAATTGTAATGAATACAAAACCAATTAATCAATATATAGGATTTATAAGTTATGATTCTGATTTTCAATATTTAGTTTTTAAAATTAAAGACATTTATATGAATCGAAATATTGGTTCAAGATGTGATCAAACAGATAAAAAAAAATATGTATCATTATTAAATGATTTTATTGGAGAACCCTATTTCAATAAAAACAATGTTGATTCATATACTATTAAAAATATTGCCATATTAATTGAATTTACATGTAGATATTATGATACAATAAAAAATAATAGATGGTATGTTACTACTGAAGAAGCATATTTGCTTGGATATTTTCAAAAAAAAATTATTAAAAAATAATCAATGATTTTTTGTAAACTCATTCAATATATTTATTATTCGTTTTAATTTTAATTGATTATTATAAATACAATAATCATTTTCTAAATTATTTAATAAACTTATTAAATTAGTATTATAGTCAATATTTTTAATAGAAAATTTTTTAGTATATATTATATATTCATTATATTCATGTAATTTACATAATTCTAATTCATATTTATCGTTTATTTTTATAAATAATGGATAATATTTTTCATTAAATAAAGTCATTGGATATTTATAACGATATTCATCAAATTCATCCAACAATATTTTTAAATTATTTGATTCATTTATTGTTGAATAATAATCATCCTTTAAAAGACCATGTGGAGCAATTGAAGCAGTTTGGTTAGTTTCACATTGATTCTTGTTATTTGAAACATCTATTTTAATTATGGCCGAAGTTGATTCATTATTTTCTGCCATAATAAATTTTATAAGCATAAAATAAAAAAAAAAATTCAATTTTTTTCCAAAAAAATATTGAATAATTAATGATTTTCTGTAAAATTATCCAATACATTAATTGTTTGTTTTAATATTAATTTATTATCATAAATACAATAATCATTTTCTAAATTATTTAATAAACTTATTAAATTAATATGATAATCAATATTTCCAAGAACTAATTTACATTTACTATTCCATTTACGTAATTCTAAACTATATTTTTTTTTTCTTTTTATAAAAGACGGATAATATTTTTCATTGAATAAAGTAATTGGATGTATATAATCATATCTGCCAAATTCATTCAACAATGTTTTTAAATTATTTGATTCAGTCATTGTTGAAATATAATCATCCTTTAAATGTCCTAGACCAGGTCCGGTTGCACCAGTTAGACCAGGTGCGCCAATTAGGCCATGTGCACCAGTTGGACCAGTCGGACCACGGTGAATATGACCAATCCCATCTATATCAATTGTGGGAATGTGTTTATGATTATCAGTTGGAACATCTTCCAATTTAATTGTGTCATGATTATCAATTGGAACATCATCTAATTTAATTATGTAATGATTTTCAGTTGAATTACTTAATATAATTGTGTCATGATTTTCAGTTGTGACATCATTATTGGTTGAATGATTTTCAATTAAAATATCGGATGAATTATATTTATATATTGGTATTGTAATATCTTCTTGGTTATTTGTATCAAATGAATTTAAGGACAGATTATTATTATAAATATATGATGCTATTTCTTTAATAAACCAAGATGATGAAGAATCGATATTTTTCAATAATTCGGTTTTATTAATAATGGCATTATCTTTGTTGATATCATTAATTATTGCATTAATAATATCTTTTTTGATGACATCAAGATATCCATTAATAAATAATCCGATAATTTCTGTTTTGATATCATCGATTAATTTAGTAATGACATTTAATCTAATTTCATTTTCTAAAATATGATTTGAATTAAAGAATTGTTTTGCAATTTTTTTTTTTATTTCGTCGGCAGATAATTTACTGGATTTTAATGATAAATCAATGACGATATTTTTTATATCATTTAAAAAAGTGTCAATTTGTAAATTATTGTTCATGACAAAAATTTATAAATATAAAAATAAAAAAAAGAAATCAATTTTTTTAAAAAAATAAATAATATATGACGACAACAAGATTTCATGATGATCCATGTAGAATAATTAAAAAAAATATGGAAATTTATCAGTATGCAAATTATTATTTAAATCCGCCAGGTAATGGTGCAAATCCGCCATTTATATTGGATCCACAAATAAATTTACAAAAATGGGGGGCTAATTTATCAAAAAATTCGATACAAATTGAGTCAGATTTGTTGGGATATACAAATAAGATTGGAAAAGATTGTTTGAATAAAGAAAAAAGAGATATACTATATTGTCCAATAATGTATCCAACAAATAATATATGTATAATTGAACAACCAAGAGCATCAAATCCGGCATGGTTATTGAGGGGTGAAGAAAATAAAAGGATTGGAGAAATTTATAAACCCCTTGATCCAATTGAGCCGGTATTTGAACATAGTATATCAACTCGTATATATGAAAAAGATTATTATATTCGTAATTAAAAATAAATGGATATATTATTTATATGATAAATAATATATTGAATGATTTAAAAGATTTTATGATGTTGAAAAAAAACTTTGAAGAAAAAAAAAGGGAAATAAAAAAAAGTATAATTCAGATAAAAATAAAAAAAAGGGTAAATAAATATCCGATTTTTTGGTTATTTTATTTAATAAAAAATTCAGATAAATTTATAAATAATATTTACAATAAACATACTGAATTACAAGAAAGATGCAATTTAATTTCATTTTGTTTAAAACAAAAGAATAAATTGACGAATGAAATATGGGGTGGTAAAATAACAAAAAAGTATTTGGAAAATGAATTAAATGAAAATGAATATTCATTAAAATTATTTGTAATACTTTGTTATATTTATGACATATCTTTTATTTTTCTTTTTAATAATGGGACATATTTTATGTCAAATGAAGACCCTGAATTTATAATTCAACAAACTGATGATAACAAAATACTGAATTATATTCAATTTTTTGAAAATAATGAAAAAAATAAATATTTGCAAAGTATTTATTTAAGTCAAAAAAGGATAAATAAAATGTGTCATAAATTGAAATCAAATTCGGCATATAAAAAAGATGAATTAATAAAAATGTGTGAAAATTATGGGATAGAGGTAAATGAGGATAAAAAAAAACAAGAATTGTATGATTTATTGGATGAATATTGTATAAATCATTCAATATTTTAGGTATCTTTTTGGATGATAAATATATTCGATTAATTCTTTTATTAAATTATCATTTTTGAATAATAAAATATCATTTTGATATTCAAAACCATACATTTGATCATATTTTTTGAATAAAGTATGATTAATTAATAATTTTTTTTTAATTAATGAGCATTGAATAAGATTATATGGGCAATCTTTATAATCAAAAAGTTCATTAAAATCAAAATATTTTTGTATTTCATAAAAATGGTTATTTAATAATAAAGTAAAATAAATATGGTATTTATTATATTTATATTTATTGGATAAATAATTACAAAAATCAAAAGTTATTTCTTCCATTTATTTATAATATTTTAATGATATTTAATTTCATTTTTTTGGTATAAAACTAATTGATATATAAAAATATGGAATTAATTGAAACAAATATAATAAATGAGGTTGAAAATAAAAAAGAGGGGGTAGGATTTTTGGTAAATTTATATAAAAAGACGTATGGAAGTGAAATTTTTGGAAAAAACCCTCAAATATTTATATATAAAAATGTTAAATACATTTTATTTCAATGTATAAAGAATAATAAAAAATGTATGGCAATAACAAAATATAATGAATACAGACCAACATTTTTAAGGATAAAAAATGATATTGAGCAAAAAAATGAAAAAAATTGGGCAATATTAATAAAAAATGATGAGATATATTTTATTCAAAAATTATATCCATTAACCATTCTTTATTTAAAAAAAATTCAAATTTATGAAGAATATTCATATTGTAATATTATTTATAAAGAATGTGAAAATGATGAAGAATATCCCAAAATAAGGGCAATGACAGAATTTATACCATATAATAATTCAAAATCATTATATATATCATGTGGAATTACAAAATGTTTTATAAATTGTCCAATTTATTGTATATTTTTCTTTATTTTAAATACAAATACTTGGAAATTTCAGTGGCATCATATTACTGAATGTTTTGAAATTCCGGTTTATTTTTACAAAACAGAAAATTATTATTATTTACATACAAATAATAAAAATAAATATAAATGTGAGTTTAATGTAATAAATTGTGGTCAATATTATTCTAATTTTTCGGAAACAATAATAAAAAATTTATTGGAAATGAATCCAAATCCAAAAGAAAATGGTAAATCATTGGATCAAAATAGGTATAACATTATTCCATTGAAGGAATATTACGGAGAATCATATCAAGATTTATTTGTTTTAAAAATGACGAATAAAAAAAATGGGGTTTATTTGGAAATAGGATCAAATGATCCGATTGAAAATAATAATACATTTATACTTGAAAAGAAATATGGATGGAGGGGTATTTTAATAGAAATTGATTCAAAATTTAAAGAATTATATAAAATACACAGACCGAAATCTGAATATGTGATAAATGATGCATGTAATATTGATTATTTAAAAATATTGGAAAAATATCCAAAAAATATTGATTATTTGCAAATAGATTTGGAAGTAACAAATCGTTCAACCTTGAATCTTTTGGAAATATTTGACAAGACTGTGTTTTCAAGTTACAAGTTTTCTTGTATAACATTTGAACATGATATTTATCGTGGAGATTATTTTGAGACTCAGAAAAAATCAAGAGAAATATTTAAAAAATGGGGATATGTTCTTATTTATTCAAATGTGTCAAATTATATTGATTGGATTGGAAAATGGTGTCCTTATGAAGATTGGTATATTCATCCAGATTTAATTGATGTAAATAAAATTCTTTATAATTTTTCACACAAGAATACTGATTTAAAAGATTTTTTTGTTTCTTTATAAAATTATGGACATGGAAATGGACGATGTTTATCTTTGTCATATGGTAATGGTATTGATGTATATACTTTTGGATAATAAAATACATTTGCAGTTGGTAAATTTTTTAATGCAACATTCAACGGTTTTTGTGGATTTACTAAATTGGTTAAATTAGTTCCAAATAAAAAGGATTCAATGTCAACTGCATTGTATGATAATTCATTTGATGGAATCATTGCTGGTCCAAATCCGATTCCTGGAATTTTTGGATCAACTGCATATCCTCCTGAACCATATTTATACATGATATGATTTCTTGATAATGTATAATCTCTTTGTTGTAAACCATAATTTCCTGCAGTATTTTTGTTTCTGGTTGATGCCATTATTATATTATAAATATAATATATGAGCAAAAAATTAATAAATGATATTAATAAAAAAAATTTAATAGATGATATTAATAAAACAATATTTGATTATTTTTCGACCATAAAAACCGATAACGAGTATTATGATGATGATTTTATAAATAATTTAAAAAATGTAATTAATAACAAATATAATAATAGTAATAACACTGATTATAATGAAAATAATATTAACGGTAATTTAGACACTTTTTTTAAAAAACCAAAAGGTTATGATGAAATAACAAATTATCAATATTTATTATATTCAAAAATAATATTTTTTAAGTGTCACATTAATGTTTATTTTTTATCAACTACTTTTTTTGATTATGAATTATATAAAAATAGAAATAAATATACAAATACAAATAAAAATAAAATTAATAATATTCCAATATATTTCAATTATTTTTTTGGGGATGATAATATTAATAAGAACAATTTTAATATTATGAAAAATAAATTTGAACATGTGGAATCCAACTTTGATACAATAAGTTTAAACTGTGATTTAATAAATGAAATATTAGATCCTCCTCCTCCTGATCCTTCATCTCCTCCTCCTGATCCTTCATCTCCTCCTTCTGCTCCTCCTCTTACTTCTTCTACTTCTACATCTCCTCCTTCTGCTCCTCCTCAAAATTCTCCTCCTCCTCCTCAAAATTCTCCTCCTCCTCCTCCTTCTTCTCTTTCCGTAAAAAAAATTAAGGACACAATATTTGAATATTTTTCAACTATAATGACTAAAAATACTTATTATAATGATGATTTTATAGGCAAACTAAAAATAAATATTGATGATAAATATGATGGTAAACCTGGTTATGATAAAAACACTATTTTTAATAATTTGGATATATTTTTTAAACCACCGACAAATATAACATTTTATGATTATTTATTATATTCAAAACTAATATTTTATAAATGTTATAGTAATAATAATACTTTTTCGTCAAAAATTTTTTTTAATTATAATATTTATAATAATAATAAAAATAAAAATAATGATATCAAAAATAAAAATGTCTTTAAATATTTTTTAGGAGAAAATAATGTCAGTGAATACATTTTTAGTAATGTAAAGGATAATTTTATTAATGTTGAAAACAATTATAAGATATATATAAATAAATTAAACTGTGATTCAATAAATAAAATATCAGATCCTCCTGCTCCTCCTACTTCTCCTCCTGCTCCTCCCACTTCTCCTCCTGCTCCTCCTACTTCTCCTCCTGCTCCTCCTACTTCTCCTCCCACTTCTCCTCCTCCTCCTCTTCCTAAAAATTCATCTTCTGCTCAAAATTCATCAACTACAAAAAAAATTGGTAATTTTTCATTAAAACCGTCAATATCATCATTTTCAAAAAAAGTTGATTTACACATGTCATTGTATAATTATAATGATTTACTAAAAACAAATCCAATGGTAATTGATTTAAAATTAACTGGAAAAAAGATTGATTTATTATCGTTACCGAATTCATTAAAAATGATTAATTTAACAAATGATGTAATATCAATAAATAAGAATTTTTCATCATTGCCACAACATTTAATGTATCTTTATTTGGATAATAATAAATTAAAGTCTGAAAATATTGAATCATTAAATTTAACAAATTTAAAAAAATTAAAATTATTATCATTGGAGAATAATTTGATTGATAAATTTATTTCAATACCAGATAATTTGGAATATTTATTATTGGATGGTAATAATATTCCGAAAATTGAAAATGTAACAAATAATAAATTAAAAGTGTTGAGTTTAAATAATAATCAAAGATTATATGAAATAAGTAATGTAAAAATGGATATAATAGAACTTTATTTAAATTATTGTAGTATAAATAATATAGATAATATTAAAAATAATTTTCCAAAATTAGAAATATTAAGTTTAACGCGAAATAAAATTAAGGAGTTTGATGAATTACCAGAAACATTGGAAGATTTATATTTGGATGAGAATACTGAGATGGATATTGATAAATTAAAGATTCCCCAAAATTTATTAACATTGTATTTAAATAAATGTGATATTGAAAAAATTGACCAATTTTTTATTAATAATAAAAATACAAATATTGAAGAAATATTTTTTGGAGGAAATGAAATATTGGACGTATTAATTGATTTAAAAGAGTATGATAATTTAAAGATATTATTTTTAAACAATAATAATATTAGTCAAATAACAATAAGTAATTCAAATCTTGAATATTTATATTTGAATAATAATCCGATTAAAGATAATACAATTGGTTTTTCTGGTAACGAAAGTAAATTAAAATATTATCCATCTAATTTAATAATTAAAAATCAGACAATAACTGGTGGAAAAAGAAAAAAAAGAACAAAAAAAAGAAAATTAATAAGAAAAAGAAGAAGATTTACGTTTAGGAAATGAACGTTTTTTTAATGTTTTCTTGCGACTTTTTTTGAAATATTTGTCATCATTTTCTTCAATTTCGTCATTTATTTCATCATTTTCTTTTTTTTTTGTTTCATTTTCTTTTTTTTTTGTTTCATTTTCGTTTTCATCATTTTCATCATTTTTACTGTCTGAAAATATGTCATATTTATATCCGATTATTCCGCCAATTAATGTTATAATGCTTAATCCAATATATGTGGGTAAATTATTATTAGACATTATATATTTATGATGAATTATTTATATTTTTATTTACGCAAAAAAATGGAAATAAAAATATAATAGTTGAATAATTATAATGGCGTCAAAATATGACATGTTTATGAATAAATATGTAGTATCAAAAGGCCAAAATTATACTCATACACGAATGAGTGGAGGAGTTTATAATATACCGTCTGATAAATATAAGGAATTTTATAATTTGTATTATGAACATGTGATAAAAAATAATAATAATGAATCATTAGTTGAAAAACAGAATAAAGAAAATGGTCCAATATTGATTGATTTTGATTTTAGATATGAGGACAATGTAATAAAGCGTCATCATGATAAAGATTTAATATATGAGGTGATAAATAAGTATTTAACAATATTAAAAGATGAGATAATATTTGAAGAAAATAGAACATTTCCGATTTATGTGATGGAACGAAAAATGCCATATAAAAAAAATAAAATTGTAAAAGATGGATTTCATATTGTTATTGGAATAAAACTGTCATTGGAATTAAAAAAGAAAATAAGAAATAAAATGATTGAAACATTGGATGAAGAATTGGAAAAATTACCATTAATTGATGATAATTATGAAAATATATTTGATAATACAATTGTTAGTGGTTCAACTGGTTGGATGATGATTGGTTCAAGAAAACCGAATTTGGAACCATATTTGTTATCAACTTATTATGAATTACAATATGACGCAAATGATGAAGGATTTATAGTAAATGAAATAGAAATGGAAATAAATAAAGATAATTTTATGAAAATGACTGCACAATATGATGATTTTGTTGAATTCAAGGAAAAAACAAGAATTACAAAAAAAAGAAAAATGGTTGAACAGGTGGAAGAAAAGGAGGAAGAGGAGGAAAAAGAATATACGACAATTATTGAACCAAGTGTGTTTATAATAAATATAAATAAAATAATAAGTTCAATAAAAAACGAAAATGATTTACAAAATAGAATAAACGAATATATAATGACAGATGAAAAAATAAAAAATATTCATTTATATGTTGAATTATTGTCAGAAAAATATTATGAACCTGGAAGTCATTTATTAAATAGAAAGGTTGCATTTGCATTAAAAAATACGGATCCAAGATTATTTTTATCATGGATAAAATTGCGTTCAAAGGCAAATGATTTTTGTTATTGTGACATATCTGAATTATATAGACAATGGAATCAGTATTTTAATAATAAACAAGAAAAACAATTGACTGCAAATTCGATAAAGTTTTGGGCAAAAGAGGATAATTATGAAGAATATATAAAAATAAATAATAATACATTGAATGATATGATTGATAATATAATAAAGGATCCAACGGATTATGATTTGGCAAAAATATTGCATCACATGTATAAAGATTATTGTGTATGCACGGATATAAAAAAAAAGGAATTATATTGGTATCATGAACATCATTGGATGTTGGATAAAGGAGTTAAATTAAGACATGCAATATCGAATGAATTGCATATGGAATTTATAAAAAAAATAAATCAATTAATAAATGAATCGAAACGGACAATTGCGAATTTAGAATCGATTGATAAAACAAAGGAAGTTCAAGAATTATATAAATCAAAAATGAAAACAATAAAGGGAATTTGCACAAGATTAAAAAGCACAGATGGAATTAATAAAATAATGAATGAATCATATTATATATTTTACGATTATAATTTTGTAAAAATGGCGGATGAAAATCCATATTTGGTTTGTTTTACGAATGGTGTTGTTGATTTTAAAAATAAATGTTTTCGTGCTGGAAAACCAGACGATTATATTACAAAATGCACGAATATTCCATTTATTGAAAATGAAAATGATATTGATCAAAACATAGTATCAGAAATAAAGGATTTTTTAACAAAATTATTTCCGATTCCGGAATTATATGATTACATGTGGGATCATATGTCTTCTATATTTTACGGAACTAATATTAATGGAACTTTTAATATATATAAGGGTGATGGTGCAAATGGTAAAAGTATATTACAAAAATTATTATCCAAAGTATTTGGTGAATATTGTCTTGCAGATATAAAAACATCATTAATAACATTTAGGGAAACGGATATGGAAAAACCGTCACCGACACTAAATTCATTAAAAGGTATTCGATTAGCACTTTTACAAGAATTAACCAAATGTTGTAAAATGAATGATAAAATAGTAAAAAATTTGGCAACTAAAGAACCGATGAATATAAGAAATTTGTATGATATGCCATATGTTATGATTCTTCAAGCAATGTTTATTTTAAGCACAAATTATTTACCATCAACTGATAATGTTACAGATCATGGTTTGGCGAGAAGAATGAGAATTATTCCATTTATTTCAAAATTTGTGGATAATTATGATAAAAATAAAAAATATAAATCACAATATACTTATCCGAAAAATTTATTTCTTGAAGAAAAAATACCATTATGGGTTCCTACTTTTGCACATATGTTGGTTATGAATGCATTTAAAACAAATGGAGTAGTTAATTCAGAAAAATGTAAAATAGTGATGGAATTTTCTGATAAATTTATGAAAGAACAAGATATTTTTGCATATTTTATTAAAGATTGTGTAGTTGCTGATTCAGATGGAATAATAAATAAAACAGATATTAATGAAGAATTTAAAAAATGGTTTAGTAATAATTATAATTATAAAGACACAAAACCAAAAATGACTGAACTTCATGAATATATTAGTGAATATTTTGATATTGAAATGATTAAAAACAAATGGAAAGGAATTAGTATTAGTAACGATTTTTCCGAAAATAATGATGATAAAATTGATGATTTAGAATCATAAATAAAAGAATAAAATATAATAATAATAATGATTATAAGATATTTTTCCGATTTACATCTTGAATTTATTGATGACATTTCTTTTTTTATTTCAAAGATAAAAAAGGGAAATAATGAAGAAGTTTGTGTTTGTGCTGGTGATATTGGCAACCCATATGAACCACATTATGACATATTTATGCAATTTTTAAGTAATAATTTTACACAATCTTTTATAATAACTGGAAATCATGAATATTATAATAAAAAAAAAAGTATATCTGAAATAAATTATTTTTTACAAACATATTTTAGTAAATTTAATAATATTACATTTTTAAATAATAATTTTGTTTATTATAATAATTATTGTTTTATTGGAACAACATTATGGACAAATGTTTCTGATTTTTCAGAAAAAATTAATGATGCATATTCAATTAAAGATTATATTGAAAATATTGAAAAATATAATGAAAATTATAGGAAATCAGTAGAATTTTTACAAAATTCTTTGGAAAATAATAAAAATTGTGTTGTTATAACTCATCATTTGCCATCTTATTTATTAGTGGATAATAAATTTAAAAAACCAAATATGGAAGGTGTTAATCAATGGTTTTATTCAAATTTGGATAATTTAATAAATGATTATAAAAGTAAAATAAAATGTTGGATATATGGACATACTCATATACCTTCTCATTATTTAATTTCTGATATTCCATTTATATGTAATCCAATTGGATATCCTTGTGAAAATAAATATCATGATTTTACTTGCACATTTAAAACGCCGACCTAACGGCTAAAAAAATATGAAAAAATGTAAAAATTTGGTTATAACCTGTCGTGGAACAGGTATGAAATTTAACAACTGCGACAAAATATTTCTGGTCTTTTCCCAGTGTTAAATATAGATTTTACTATTTTTAACATATTTTGCACAGCATTTTTATCTCTGTTATGATATATTTCGCTTTTATGCTTAACCGAATGACATCGTAATATACCATAACATAACTCTTTTTCTCCCTTTCTTTTTGGCTTTTTACTTGGTTTTTCTAAAAACAATTCTAACTCACCATTACAACAATTACAAAGTTTTGATGTTCTAAATTCATTAACCAAATATGTTTTATAACCAGCATTTCTAAATATTCTTCTAAACTTTTTGCATATTGTTGGTTCTTTTCCTTTCATATTTTCA
>Ga0214923_10000496_pt1 | contig 59599 bp, 58 predicted proteins | sample LL1510_MetaG_FD_177993 | JGI IMG/M metagenome (GOLD analysis project Ga0214923, IMG submission 177993) | Freshwater microbial communities from Lake Lanier, Atlanta, Georgia, United States - LL-1510 | ecosystem: Environmental > Aquatic > Freshwater > Lake | place: USA: Georgia | collected...
GAACCAGTTTTGTTACATCGCGAAACGATCGGTACTTCTTGCCTTGCTGGATCTCTTGTTTACGTAACAGGAGATTACTTAGGCGCTAATTCAGGTTTCTTAGCACCGACTGCTGGGCTAGTTGTAATTCTGGTACGCGAACTTTCCATTCGCTTTGACTGGCACTTACCGAAAGTCGGCGCACGTTAAGTAATGAGCCAACAACCGGTAATCGAAACTCAGCGGCTGGAACTTCACCATATTTCAGCCCCAGATCTAATTAACTTATTCGAAGAACGCGATGACAAACAATGTCTTCTTGGCGCAGATTTCACCAACCCACTACGCGTATTGATTGATTTTCAAGGACCGCTCGCCTGGCGAGTTCCACAAGTTAAAGCCGATGCAGCCGTTAACAAATGGTTTGTACGTTGGATTGTCTTGAAAGAGAACCGAGAAGTTATCGGCAGCACTAGCTTTCATAGCGCTCCAGATGGAAATGGGATGATTGAGATTGGGCTTGGTATCGAGCCTGAATATCAAAATCAGGGTTTTGCCAAAGAATCTTTGTTGGGCATGTGGCGCTGGGCGCTAACTCATCCAGAGGTAAAGACGTTGCGTTACACGGTCAGCCCAGAAAATGCCCCTTCAATTGCGGTAATTAAATATTTTGGCTTTAACTTCATGGGTCAACAGATGGATGAGATAGATGGCCCTGAAGATATTTACGAGATGGATCGCGATTTATTTCAAGAGCGCTGGGGGAGCAAACAATGAGTGAAGATGGCTTTGACTTCCAAGGCGAATTTGGCGAAATCGACGATCAGCTCGATCTAACGCTCTATGCCGATGCTGCTGAATTAACGACTGAGGTAATTGCGCAACTGCTGCAAAGTATCGAGGAAGGTCTCACTGAAAAAGCGCGCTTTGATCTCGCGCTAACTGGCGGAACGCTTGGTCTAGCAATATCGAAAAGTCTGGTTGAAGTTCTAAATCAAAACGCCGATGACTTTGCAGGTCTGCATATCTGGTGGAGTGATGAGCGCTTTGTAGCAAGCGATAGCCAAGAACGAAATGCGCTTCCTTTCCATAATAAGTTATCCAATAAAAATGTCATCGTTCACCAGATTATTTCCAGCGATAAAGGTAGTGCCCAAGAAGCGCTGGCCGATTACGATTCTCAACTTAAGAACGTAAATCTAGATCTCTCGGTTTTAGGACTTGGCCCAGATGGCCACGTAGCATCGATTTTTCCGGGGCGATCAGATTTAGATAATTTAAATCGTGTTTTCTTAATTGAAGATTCACCGAAGCCACCTTCTGTTCGCATATCGTTCACAATGGCGATGATCAATAGCGCAGAAAAGGTTTGGATTGTTGCAGCTGGTGAAGGCAAAGCTGATGCCGTAACCAAAATAATTGAGGCAGACCTTTCGATACCAGCTAGTTATGTACGTGGTTCTCACCAAACTCGCTTAATCGTTGACACTGAGGCCTTTTTCGCCGAGTAGACTGTCCCTATGAGTTCAGCGCCAAATACGACAAATTTTGCAATGGTCGGCCTGGGCCGCATGGGCGCCAATATTGTGCGTCGTTTAGCCAAGCACGGAATTAAATCGACTGTCTTTGATCTCTCTCCAGAAGCAGTTGCTGCCCTAGGTGCAGAAGGTGCGATCACAAGTTCCTCAATCGCAGATTTAGCGGCAAAGCTGCCAACTCCACGCACTGTTTGGGTAATGGTTCCAGCGCCAGTTACCGATTCAACGATCGCTGAAGTTGCGAAACATCTATCCGCTGGTGACACGATCATTGATGGCGGAAATAGTTATTACAAAAACGATTTAAAGAACGCCGAATTCTTGAAAGCAAAAGGAATTAACTTTGTAGATGTCGGAACTTCCGGTGGCGTCTACGGATTAGAGCGTGGTTACAGTTTGATGATCGGTGGCGATAAAGCTGTTGTCGCTGCCTTAGACCCAATCTTTAAAGCGCTGGCACCCGGAATCGAAGCTGCAGAACGTACTCCAGGAAAGACTGGAACACCTGATCAAGCCGAATACGGATACTTGCATTGCGGCCCTATTGGAGCTGGCCACTTTGTAAAGATGATTCACAACGGAATTGAGTACGGAATGATGGCGGCTTTCGCTGAAGGTTTAGCAATTTTTGATGCCGCCGATGAGATGATCCCGGCATACGATTTAGATATCCCACAAATCACCGAAGTCTGGCGCCGTGGCAGCGTAGTTGCATCTTGGCTATTAGATCTAACGGCACAAGCGTTAAAGGAATCAGCAGATCTCCAAGAATATTCAACGCAAGTTAGTGATAGCGGCGAAGGTCGCTGGACAGTTCAAGCTGCAATCGAAGCCGGAATTCCAGCACATGTATTAAGCGCTTCTCTTTACTCACGTTTTGCATCTCGGAATAACGATGAATTCGCTAATCGAGTTTTAAGCGCCATGCGCTACAAATTCGGTGGCCATAATGAAAAACCGAAGAAGTAGTTTGCGAATATAGAAATGCGCGCAGATGTTTTGGTGCTCTTTGGCGCAACGGGGGATTTAGCCAAAAAAAAGTTGCTACCCGCGTTGTATGACCTCCAAGATCTCGGTGAACTTGATCTTCACGTCGTTGGTGTTGCTTCATCCAAATGGAGTCAAAAAGTTTTTAAGGAGAATGTAGAAGCGGCTGTACGGGCGAGAAAACACGAAGTCAACGAGGTAGTGCTCGCAAGGTTATTGGATGAAATGCGTCTGATTGTGGGCGACTACGAGAATCCTGAGACTTTTACCGCCCTTGCCAAGGCACTTAAAGATTACAAGCTGCCGGTTATTTACTTGGCAATTGCACCTGAATACTTTGCAAAAATAACCGAATCTCTTGCCGCGGTTGGTCTGACCAAGCACGCGCGCGTAGTTGTTGAGAAACCATTTGGAAGAGATTTAGAGAGCGCTAAGGCGCTTGATGCATCCATTAAGAAATTACTCCCTGAAGAACAGATCTTCCGCATCGACCACTATCTTGGTAAGGAAGCTGTTGAGGATCTCTTAGTATTCCGCTTTGCTAATACTCTCTTTGAACCAGTTTGGAACCGAAACTACGTATCCAATATCCAGATCACAATGGCCGAGAACTTTGGGATCGATGGGCGCGGCAAGTTTTACGATGCTGTTGGTGCAACCCGCGATGTTTTACAGAACCATATTCTGCAAGTGTTAACGATGCTTACTATGGAGCCACCAATTGATATGGGCTCAGAATCTATGCAGAACGAAAAGATAAAGGTCTTATCTGCGATCCGGGATATCAATAAAACCGATGTAGTACGTGGACAGTTTGAAGGATATTTGGATGAAGAAGGCGTTGCCGAAGATTCAGATACTGAAACCTTCGTTGCCATGAAAATATTTATTGATAACTGGCGCTGGGCGGGCGTTCCGATTTATCTGCGCACAGGTAAGAAGATGCCGGAAACTGTGCTCGAAGTAATCGTTGAATTTAAACAACCGCCACGCGCACTTTTTGGAAAAGCTGCAGCAAATCAAGTACGTTTCCGACTTGGAGCACATGATGGCGTAGATATTTCTTTACAAGCAAAAAAGCCTGGCACCAAACTAATTACAGACACGGTAGATCTCTCTGTGGAATTTGTTGCGGAATTCGGCGATCGACAGGGCCCGTATGAGCGTTTACTGCGCGCTGCGATGCTGGGCGATCACTTCCGATTTACTCGAATCGACTCAGTGCTTGCTTCATGGCAAATTTTGGAAGACTTACTCAAGAATCCTCATCCAGTAATTTCTTATGAGCCGGGTACATGGGGTCCATCAGAGGCGCACGATTTAGTACCAGGTGGTTGGAGCCCGGTTGGTGCGGAAGCGATTGCCTTAAAGGATCTCAAAGAAAGCTAATCGCGAGATTGTCCTGATCTGTGAAGATAACGCCCCAGAAAATCTTCCTTCATATCTCTAAAGTTTTCATCAATTAGCGCCTGTCGCATCTGATCAACTAAGCGCACCACAAAGCGTTCGTTATGAATCGTTGCCAGAGTTGCTGCAACCATCTCTTTACCGCGGAATAAATGGCAGAGATAAGCGCGCGTGAAATTGGTGCAGGTGTAGCAATCGCATTCATCATCAATCGGATTAAAGTCACGAACATATGGCGCATTTGAAAGGTTAAAGCGACCTTGCATTGTGTAAACGGCGCTATTGCGCGCGATCCGAGATGCCAGCACACAGTCGAAGGTATCTACGCCATTTTCTACACCAACGAATAAATCTTCCGGAGCACCAATGCCTAGCAAGTGTTTGGGTTTATTCTCTGGCAGAGTGCTATTTACCCAACCCACAATGGTTCCAAGCGCAGATTTATCTAGAGCGCCACCGATACCGAAACCATCGAATTCGATTCCCGAAGATGACATGGTGCCGAGATCGTGCGCTGCTTTCTTGCGCAGATCTTCATATTGCGCACCTTGGATGACGCCAAAGAGCGCTTGATAGGGCTTATCGCGACGTACTTCAGTTAGCCGCTTATGCTCATCGAGGCAGCGGATCGCCCAATCGTAAGTGCGCTCCAGCGCCAGTTCTTGATAGGGACGTGTGTTGTGCAGAGTTGTGCACTCATCGAAGGCAAAGATGATGTCAGCGCCAATTTTATGTTGAATCTGCATGGAAATTTCTGAGGTGAAACGATGCATTGATCCATCAAGATGTGATTTGAAGGTAACGCCATCATCATCTACATGTGCCAGACGCTCTTTATTTCCGGCAATTACTTGATCCGACCGGAAAGTCTTGGCATCCATCGCTAAAACTTTCTTAAATCCCACGCCAAGAGAAAGTACTTGAAAGCCGCCGCTGTCTGTAAATGTCGGTCCTGGCCAATTCATAAATTGAGCAAGTCCACCAGCTTCATCCAAGATATCTGGACCAGGTTGTATATATAGGTGATAGGCGTTGGCTAAAAGAGCCTGTGCACCGAGATCTTCCATCGCCTCAGGCAAAACCGCTTTGACAGTTGCTTTTGTGCCAACTGGTATAAATGCGGGAGTTTGAATATTCCCGTGTGGAGTGGAAATTGTGCCAACTCGCGCCAGAGAATTCTCAGCGCTCTTTTTAATTTCAAATGAGAAATTATTTGTAGTCGGTGTGGACACAAGGTTTATTGTCTCAGATATAGACTGCGCTAATGCTCGCGTCAAAACTGCCCTTTAAAGAGTTCACCGCTCTGTTGAATCCGCATTCAAGGCGCATAGTTGCGGGTATTGCCCTTAGCGCAATCGGTCGCGGCATGACTCTTTCACTTTTAATGGTCTACCTCCACGATATGCGAGGCTTCACGACATCATTTGGTGGCTTACTAATGGCTTGGGGCGCCTTCTTCGGCATTATTTGCACGGCACCACTTGGCGCTTTGATCGATCGAATTGGTCCCAAGATTGTGATGGTGGTTGGGCTTTTGATCTCAGGTTTATCGGCGTTAAGTTTCTCAATCGTTACAACACATACACATGCTTTTCTGGTGATGACTTTATTTGCCTTCGGTGGTCAATGCGTATGGCCAGCTCAATCTGTAATTTTGACACGCCTTACGCCCGAAGTTGATCGCCCCAAAATCTTTGGCTTTAACTTCATGTTAATGAATTTAGGTCTAGGAGTTGGCGGTTTTCTCTCTTCCATTATTATTCGGGAAAATTCCATCTTTTCTTATCAAGTTATGTATTGGCTAGATGGTGCAACGTACTTAGTTTTCCTCTTCTTCGTTTGGGGATTAGATACGCCACATGCCGGTAGATATGTTTCCAAGATGGATGAACCCGTAAAAGGAAGTTATCGTGAAATATTTGAGATCCGCGAACTTTCGATCCTGACAATCGCTGGCGTAATTCTCTTAACTTTTGGTTATGGCCCGCTGCAATCAGGTCTGCCGATCTATGCGACGCAGTACCTGGATTTGGCTCCCAACTGGTTGGGCATCATCTTCGGCGTAAACACCTTTGCGATCGTTATTTTTCAGCCGCTAGTTTTAAATATCATCGAAAAGTATTCCAAATACACCGCGCTAATTTCAGTTGCGATTATCTGGGCACTTTCTTGGTTGGCAGTTGGCGTTTCACCATATCTTTCAATGTTTATGGCAGGTGTTGCACTTTGTCTCAGTCAATTAATCTTTGCCTTTGGCGAAATGGTTCATGCGCCAACTAGTCCCGCACTCATGCAAGAGTTAACTCCTGAACATATTCGTGGTAGAGCGAGCGCACTGATTAGTTTGCAGTGGGGAATTTCGGGTATCGCAGGTCCTGCTATAGCTGGCCTGATGATCGGCGCCCATTTAGAACAGCTCTGGGTAGCGCTGATGGCAGTAGGAGTACTGCTACCGATTCCGTTCTTCGCACTTTTAAAGCGCGAGAAAGAAATTAGAGAGAAGAGTTAAGCGAGTTTTCCGGTTACTTCGATTAAGTTAGTTGTTCCATTTGAGAGAACAACGCTGAGATCCTCACCGCTCTTTCCTGGGCAAGAAAGTCCCCAAGAGAATTTGGCGGTTGCGCCAGCTGCGAGAGGTGTTGTTGGAGCGCCTTCCATCTGATTGTCGCCATCGAAAATATCTACACATGGGCCGGCGGTTGTTGAACCCTTAACGATTAAAGTTGCTAGGTCGAGATCAGCAGCTGATCCGTTTTGAATAGTTAGGTCAAAGCGCTCATTGATCTGATCGGGAAGCATGCCTGATGCAAACTTGCCAGGTGTGAAGTGAGCAGGGGATGAAAGTGTGTAGCTGACCTTGTCTGGAGTTACGACAGGAGAGTCGAATCCACCTGATGCTTGGGCGGTTTCTTCAACGTTTGTTACAAGCGTTTGATCATCAACTTGAGCTGCTTGATCGGAGCCACCGCAGGCGCTGAGTGAAAGCGCCAGGGCTAGCGTGCTGCCGATAACGGTTAACTTGGAAAAGTTACGGTTGAACATGGTGCCTCCAGAGGTAATTTCACTACACAGGTGACTATTTCCTACTCATAAGTATAGAGTAGACAGCATGTCTCTCAACTCAGAAGTTGATGCACCAGAAACCCTTGGTGACGCTATTGCGGGCCGCAGCCCACGTCAGATTGCTTGGAGCCGTTTTAAGCGTAATAAAGTAGGAATGGCAGCAGCAGGAGTAAGTATTTTGTTACTAAGCATGTCGCTCTTTGCGCCAATCGTATGTCGCATTCTCGGAATTAACCCTTTCGATTTGAATCTGAAGAATCTTGACTCCAGCGGAATCCCTCGCGGAGCAGATGCTGGCTTTAGCTTGCAACACCCACTTGGCCTAGTTCCCGGTACGGGCCGTGATTTACTGGCACAACTTCTCTATGGATCACGTATCTCATTTATGGTCGCAATTCTTACAACTTTCACATCGCTGACCATCGGGTTTTTTGTGGGAATCGCTGGCGGATATTTCCGCGGACGCGTGGATGGTTACCTTGGCCGTCTCACAGATTTCCTTTTAGCTTTTCCGGCTTTCTTTATGATTGTGGCTCTTAGCGAGCCCATGGTTGGGCGAATTGAGCAGATTGGAATTGCCGAAGGTAATGGCGCTCGTATCATCTTCTTAATTATCTTCTTATCTTTCTTTGGTTGGCCAGGATTCTCACGTTTGATTCGTTCGCAGGTGCTTTCACTACGCGAACGCGAATTCGTAACTGCTGCTCAAGCGATGGGCGCATCACGTAGCCGCATTATTTTGAAAGAACTTGTTCCCAATCTTTGGGCGCCGGTAATTGTGGTCGTTTCACTTTCACTTCCTGGCTACCTGGCATCAGAAGCAGTGTTCTCATTCTTGGGGCTTGGAGTTCAGCCACCTGCTTCGACTTGGGGAATTTTGCTCTCCAACGCAACCCGCTTCGTAACAGTTATGCCGAGCTTCTTCTTGATTACCTCGGCCTCACTTGTCATCGTGGTTTTAGCCTTTAACTTGGTAGGCGATGCGCTGCGCGATGCGCTAGATCCTCGCGCCGACAAGTAAATAACGGCCACATAACGATTTGAATCGGGGCGCTTAATTCACTCCTAATTGGGCTGGCTCATTACTCTTCAGTATTCACTTTTCGGACATTTTCTGTTTAACTCATCCCACCCGTGGCCCAGGTTTACCTGTCGCCACATCCCAATTGAAAGGATTACGGAATGAGCCCTCGCTTCGTTCTTCGTCGTGCCGTAGTCGTTGCATCTGCAAGCGCATTACTCTTCGGAACCGCATTGGTTTCAGGAACAAACCCTGCATCTGCTGCTGCTACGCCAAAGACCGGTGGAATTCTTACACTGCTCGAGCATGAACCACGTCTTGATCACTTAGATCCAAGCCGTATCTACACAGGACGCGACCTTGCGTTTATGAACGCGTTTCATACACGTACTTTGGTTGCATACAACCCAGTTCCAGGTGCTGCCGGAGCAAACCTTGTTCCAGATCTAGCAACTAACACAGGTATTCCTAGCAACAACGCTAAGACCTGGAAGTTCACACTTCGTCCAGGTACAAAGTTTGAAGATGGAACACCAATTACATGTGAGCACGTCCAATACGGTGCATCTCGCGTCTTCGCACAAGATGTAATCAACAACGGACCTACTTATATGCTTGCATGGCTGGATATTCCAAAAGATGCAGATGGAAACTCAATTTACGTTGGTCCATACAAGAGCACTCCAGAAGCACAAGCTGCTTTCAACAAGGCAGTCTCTTGCTCTAAGGACAACCGCACAATTACTTTCCAACTAAACAAGTCAATTGCTGACTTCAACTACTTGGCTACTTATGGTGTTATCTCACCAATCCAGAAGAAGAAGGACACCGGCGACAAGTACGACTTAAATCCACAGTCAACCGGTCCATACAAGATTGTTGAGAACAGCAAGACTCAGCTCCGTATGGTCCGTAACCCACAGTGGTCAAAGGCAACGGATCCAATTCGTACTCCTTATCCAGATGAAGTAATCATTCAGTTTGGTCTAGATGAAGAAGTTATCGACCAGATCATGTTGGAAGACACCATTCCAAATGCGATCAACTTCGGTGGCCCACTTCCAACAAATAAGGATAAGTTCTTTAACGATCCTAAGTTTAAGAACCGTCGCATGAACAACTCAGATCCTTACGCTAACTACATCGCATTTAACGTAAAGGCAATGCCTTGCTTGGAAATCCGTCAAGCAATGTATTACTCACGCGATGCCAAGGCGCTTCTTGACTACGCAGGCGGCCCAACTTATGCCGGTTCATATGCAACCGGTGTAATCAGCCCACTCGTAGCAACTGACTACGCACCTACCAAGGTCGTAGGTCCAGGAAGCCCTGACTTCAAGCCAGAAGGAAATGTTGAGAAGGCTAAGGCCCTCATGGAAATCGCAAAGACCAAGTGTCCTGCTGATTACAAGAAGGCAACTACCGACGGAATTACAATCGATACCCGTCAGTCAGTAACACTTAACGACACAATTCCAATCAACGAAGCTGCTTATGCTCGTGCAGGAATCAAGGTCAACTTCAACATCATCAAATCTGGTTACTACTCAACTGTTATGAACCCTGCAAAGCAGAAGGACATGTCAGGAGCAGGCTGGGGAGCTGACTGGGCAAATGCTTCAACAGTTATCCCAGAACTCTTTGCAACATTTGGTGGATTTAACCTTTCACAAAATGGTGATGATCCTGCATACAAGGCCTTCGAAGACAAGGTAAATCTTGCGATGAAGACCACAGACCGTAAGAAGCAAGCTGCGTTGTGGAAAGAGCTAGATGCTTATGCCATGAAGCAGATGTGGGTATTACCAACAGTGTTTGGTAAGGCTCAGGAAGTTTGGGGCTCACATCTCGAAAACGTCTTCTTCTGGGTCCCACAAGGTAACCCTGCATACGGAAAGATCTGGATTAACGACTAATCCAAGTCTGTTCCTGCAAGCGCTTTAAATAGCGCAACAGCAGTAGAGACAGGTACTTCCGGCGCTAAGAATTGGCGCCGGAAGTACCTTCTCACTGATAGGTTTGAAGAAAAAATTAATTTTAAAATTAAAAATATCAGGTTCGGGAGTTGCAAAGATGCTTAATTTCATCGGCCGACGCGCCCTTTTTGCAATCTTTACCATCTTGATCGTCTCCGCAGTTGTCTTTGCCATCTTCTCTTTCCTTCCCTTTGATCCGGCTGCTCTTACTTGCGGTCAGCGATGCACCAAGCAAATTATTGCCGCCAACCGAATTCGCCTTGGCTTCGATAAGCCGGTGTACGAGCAGTACTGGCTCTTTCTCGCTGGAATTTTTGCAGGGCGCACCTACGGTTCGGGAAGCGCCGCATTTACCTGCCCAGCCCCATCATTTGGATATTCGTTTAACGAAAATGCTTGCGTTACCGACATGATTCGCGAAGCGCTACCAATCACAATCAGCCTGGCAGTTGGTGCCTTAATCCTTTGGCTACTGTTAGGAATCGGCCTTGGCATAATCGCTGCGAAATTTAGGAATCGCTGGCCCGATACCAGTTCCTCGGTATTCGTACTTCTGGCAACTTCACTTCCGACCTTCGTGACTGGTCTAGCGCTTTTGATTTGGGTAACAATCAAGTGGAAGTTAGTTCCGCTCTCGCTGACGGGATATACCTCACTCGTTGATAACCCTTATAAATTCTTCCAATACTTCATTCTGCCTTGGATCACCTTGGCTATCGCATACGCGGCGATCTATACCCGATTTACTCGCGCAGCTTTGCTTGAAACGCTAGGTGAGGATTACATCCGCACTGCTCGCGCTAAGGGCGTTGGTGAACGCGTGGTCTTCTTTAAGCACACGCTTCGCGCAGTTCTGGCCCCACTAATCACGATGGCAGGTCTGGACTTTGCGGGCCTTATTGGCGGGGCAATCATCACTGAAACCATCTTCAACTTACCTGGCCTAGGTCGCCTAACCCTGCGCTCTGTCTATGAATTCGATTTATCAGTTGTTCTTGCTACTACCATCTTGGCTGCGGTGGTTGTCATCGTCATGAATTTAATCGTCGATATGTTGTATGCCGTACTTGATCCACGGGTGCGCGTGGTATGACCCAGCTACTTCGCATCGAAGATTTACACGTCGCATTCAAAACCGATGATGGTTTGGTGCGCGCCGTAGACGGCGTATCACTAACGCTAAACGCCGGAGAAACCGTTGCCATTGTGGGCGAATCCGGTTCTGGAAAAACTGTTACTAGCCTTTCGATAATGGGTCTACACAAAAAGGGATCCGCAGAGATTTCAGGATCTATTTCACTTAGCGATCACGGAACTTTTAAAGATGTAGTTTCGCTAAACGATGAGCAAATCCGCGATATTCGCGGGCGGGCAGTTTCCATGATCTTCCAAGATCCCATGTCCTCACTTCATCCTTACTACAGGATTGGCCATCAGCTTGCCGAGGCTTACTTGGTGCATAACCCAAGTAAGAAGAAAGAGGCGATGGCCCGCGCCGTTGAGATGCTTGATCTGGTTGGAATCCCTGAGCCGGCAAAGCGCGCCCAAGAGTTTCCGCATCAATTTTCTGGTGGCATGCGCCAGCGCGTAATGATTGCAATGGCGCTGATGAATTCGCCACAAATTTTGATCGCCGACGAACCAACTACTGCGCTCGATGTAACCGTACAGGCCCAGATCTTGGCGCTACTTTCTAAACTTAAGAAAGAATTCAACATGGGTATCTTGCTGATTACCCACGATCTTGGCGTAGTTGCCCAGGTCGCCGATCGCGTAAATGTTATGTATGCCGGTCGTATTGTCGAAGAAGGTTCAGTCGATGACATTTTCTATGCACCTTTGGCTCCGTACACACTTGGACTTCTCAAGTCAGTTCCTCGCGTTTCCGCAAATAACCAACGTCTCACGGCGATCCCAGGACAGCCACCGTCACTTATCAACTTACCGGTTGGTTGCCCATTTGAACCTCGCTGTGAATATAAACAACACTCATCCGAATCTGGTTGCAATGTAACCAAGCCAGAGCTAATTGGAACCTCTGATACTCATCGCTCTCGCTGCCATATTCCAGAGAGCCTTCGCAAAGATTTATTCGGAAAAGAGATTAAGGAGTTACAGTCATGAGTGATGTAATTCTTAAGGTAGATAACTTGGTTAAGCACTTCCCAACCGGTAAAGGCAAGCGCGGTGAAAAGGAGGTCGTTAAGGCCGTTGATGGAATTTCCTTCGAGCTAAAAGCTGGTGAAACTCTTGGCCTGGTAGGCGAATCAGGTTGCGGTAAGACCACGGCTGGTCGCACAATTTTGAAGTTAACTGAACCAACATCAGGCAAGTTGATCTTTGAAGATCAAGACATCACTGATTTTAAGGCGAGCAAGATGCGCACCATCCGCGCCCAGATGCAGATCATCTTCCAGGATCCATACTCTGCGCTAAATCCACGTCAGACCATCGGCAAGATTATTTCTGCGCCATTTGAAATCCAGGGGATCACACCACCCGAAGGCACCAAGGCCGCTGTTCAAAACCTTATGGCCCGTGTTGGTTTAAACCCAGAGCACTACAACCGTTACCCACACGAGTTTTCTGGTGGACAGCGCCAGCGCATTGGAATTGCCCGCGCAATCGCGTTAAAGCCACGCTTTATTGTTGCCGACGAACCAGTTTCAGCGCTCGATGTTTCGATCCAAGCCCAAGTAATTAACTTGCTTGAAGATCTGCAAGAAGAAGAGAAGATTTCAATGGTCTTTATCGCCCACGATTTATCAGTGGTGCAACATATTTCAGATCGCGTAGCCGTTATGTACTTAGGCAAGATGATGGAGATCGCTGCAACTGCTGATCTCTATGCCAAGCCCCGCCACCCATACACGTCAGCGCTTTTATCTGCGGTACCTCTGCCAGATCCCCGATCTGAACGCACTCGCGAACGCATCATCTTGACCGGTGATCTGCCAAGCCCAATCAATCCACCTTCCGGTTGCGTCTTTAATACCCGTTGCTGGAAAGCGCAAGATAAGTGCCGTACTGAAGTACCTGAGTTGATACAACTCGGTTCATCCCAAGTGGCCTGCCACTTCCCTGAAAACTAGTTTTTAAATCCAGGGATTAATAACAACTTTCCCCGATTGTGGCGACATAGACATCCGCATCGCTTCATCTGCGCTATCTAATCCAAATTCGTGGGTAACTAAATCAGCAAAGGGATATTGCTGGGCATATTTATCAAAGAGTTTTAAAGATGGCCCATAAGCATTTATTGGGTGGTTAGAAAGCCCGATCAATCTGACATTTTTACTCAGCACATGGCGGTGCATGCTTATCGATACTTCTCCAGTATCTGCAAAGTTACCCATCTCAAGTAGCGTGCCACCGCGGCGCAGCATCTCGATTCCTTCAATAACCGGTTCTGGACGATTGGTCATATGTAAAACCACATCGGCTCCGATACCTCCAGTTAGCGAGTGAATCAACTTAAGTCGCTCGCTCTGACTTGTCTTATCTACATTGATCGTTAAATCGGCTCCAAATTTCTTGGCAAGATCTAAGCGGTATTCCGATTTATCAATACTGATCACTTTTCCGGCGCCCATGATTCCTAATTTAGCTACATGCAATAGCCCCAGCGGTCCAACACCGAATACCACAACGGTATCGCCGCTAGTAAATCCTTCAATCGAGTAAGAACTAAAATCCTTTAATTTATCTAACGATGCAGCACAAGCCATTAACTCAGCAAGTACTGCTACTTTTGGTGGAATATTTTCAGGAACTTTGTAGAAAAAAGTTCCGGGTTTGAAATACATGTATTCCGCCCAGCCGCCGAGCAGGTGTGGCCATTGGGCACTTGTAAAACTATTTCCATAGCACTGGGATTTTGAACACCAGCTATATCCCTGAATATGGGTGCAGTAGAAGCATTTACCGCAGATCATGTCAGGACACATGACAATGCGATCGCCCACTTTGACAGGAACTTGATAGAAATCTCCTGACTCTTCAATTGCCGGGCTTAGCTCCTCAATAATTCCAACATTTTCATGTCCCTGAATTATCGGGAAAGGCGTATCGGTCTCGGATTCAGTACCGGCATATTGTTTAGTCTCGCCTTGGTAGGTGTGCTTATCGGTGCCACATATGCCAGAAAGCTCAACGCGCATCAATAGCGCCCCATCCTCTAATTTAGGACGATCGAAAGTTTGAACCTCATAACGTCCCGGAGCAACAAGAACGGCGGCTCGAATCTTCATACCGATAAGTTAGACCTTTTGTGAGGCGGTTACCAGATTTCGACGCGGTCCTCTTCAGCCAGCCACAACTTGTCGCCTTCGGTGACTTCAAAGGCCTCATAAAAGTCGCTGATATTGGCAACGATTGCGTTGCAACGGAACTCATACGGTGAATGCGGATCGGTAGCGATACGACGTCGCAACTCTTCGGCACGAACTTTTCCGCGCCAAGCTTGCGCCCACGATAAGAAGAAACGTTGTTCTCCGGTTAAACCATCGATTACAGGCGCTGGAGCGCCCTTTAAAGCCAATTTATAAGCCTTAAAGCCAATCGCTAAGCCACCAAGGTCTCCAATGTTTTCACCGACCGTTAGAGCGCCATTTACATGGATATCTGGGGTTTCCTCTGGTGAAAGCGCATCAAATTGTTTGATCAGCATATTGGCACGTTTCTCAAATTCGGTGCGATCGGATTCGGTCCACCAATCGATCATGTTTCCATCGCCATCGAACTTTGAACCTTGGTCATCAAAACCGTGGCCGATCTCGTGGCCGATAACCGCTCCGATACCGCCGTAATTTGCTGCGATATCAGCCTCTAGATCAAAGAAAGGTGGCTGCAAGATGGCGGCCGGAAAGACGATCTCGTTCTGGATCGGGTGGTAGTAGGCGTTAACTGTCTGCGGGGTCATTAACCACTCGGTCTTATCAACGGGCTTACCGATCTTGGCTAATTCAATGTCGCGGGTGAACTTGGTGATGCGACCGATATTTTCAAAGAGGCCATCGCGGGTAATAGTTAGCGCCGAATAATCGCGCCACTTGTCGGGGTAGCCAATTTTTGGGGTGAACTTGCCCAATTTATCTAGCGCCTTGGCTTTGGTCTCAGGGCTCATCCAGGAAAGTTCAGTGATGCTGATGCGGTAGGCCTCAATTAAATTATCGACGAGTTCGAGCATCGCGTTCTTGGCCGCTTCTGGGAAATGGCGTTGCACATATATGCGGCCAATTGCCTCGCCAAGTGCCCCTTCTACAAAGGAGATCGCGCGTTTCCAGCGGACTCGAAGTTCTGGGGTGCCAGATAAAGTTTTGGCGTAGAAATCAAAGTTCTGATTTACAAATTCATCTGGTAAGTAAGCAGCAGCGCCCGAAATTAACTGCCACTTCATCCATGCCTTCCAAGGAGCGGGATCAAAGTTTTCCAAGATGCTAGATAGGCCCGCAAAGAATGGTGGTTGCTGGACAACAAGTTCGTCAAAGGCCGACTTCGGAATCTGGCTATATTCGAGCCAGGTCGCCCAATCAAAGTTTGGAGCAAGGGTGCAGAGCTCTTTAAAGGTCATCTTGTTATAGGTCAGTTCTACATCGCGATCTTTAACTTGATCAAAGTGGTGGGATGCGATCTTGGCTTCGAGTTCGTAGATTGAATCAGCTAGGGCTGCGCCATTTTCAATCTTGGCTAGGGCAAACATCTTGGCGACATGAACTTTAAATGCTTTGCGAATCTCTTCATATTGTTCTTCGCGGTAGTAGGCCTCATCTGGCAGTGATAGCCCACCTTGGCCTAGGTAGACAATATTCATATCGGAGTTCATAGCATCGCCATAGATTCCGACTCCGAATACGCCACCGAGGCCACGCATTTCTAAATCGGCCATGGTCTTAATAAATTGATCGCGAGTTTGCACCGCTTCTATCTTTGCTAAATCATCGAGCAGGGGAGTGATGCCCGCTTTAGCGATCGCATCAGTGTCCAAAAAGCAGTCGTACAGATCGCGGATCTTCTGGGCATCGCCTTCGCCCTTAGCGGTTTCGATGATCTCGCGAACTTGGGCTTCGGCCTCAAGAAAGAGTTGGTAAGTAACGCCATCAGATGAGCGATCTTGCGGGATCTGGTGGCCCTTTAACCAGCGGCCATTGAAATAGCGGTAGAGGTCATCCTGCGGACGAAAAGTTGGGTCGATATGAGAAGGATCGATTCCGCTGATTAACTGCTTGGTCATTGTTTCCCTTATTCGTTTCGTGTGTAATCAGATAGTTGAAAGTTCAACTTTATCGAAATTAAAGTATGATTGCCTAATGGCACGGCAAAACGCTACCTCACCCCGCTGGCTCAACCCTGCGGAAATGAAGGCTTGGCGCCGCTATATCGTGGCTAGTCGCCGTCTGCTGGAAGCCCTTGATTTAGACCTAGTCCAACACGAACTTTCGATGGCTGACTATGAGATCTTGGCCCAGTTAAGCGATGCCCCCGAACGTCGGATGCGTATGTCTGAACTAGCTGACCAGGCGATGCTTTCTAGATCTCGCCTTTCTCATCGCATGAAGGTTATGGAGAAAGCCGGGTGGGTAAAGCGTGAGGCCTGCCCAATTGATAAGCGCGGATATTTTGCAGTAATGACCGCTAAGGGTTGGAAGGCGCTTGTTGCTGCTGCGCCAGATCATGTCGAAAGCGTGCGGACTAGATTTGTCGATCTTTTATCAAAGAGCGATCAAGTAGCGATCGCTGAAGTATTTGAGAGAGTTGCTGATAATTTACGAAAAGATTTAAATAAAGAGTAAAGAAACGTTTGAGAGAAATAAAAAACCCGCCACATAAAGTGGCGGGTTTTTTATTAAGTAATAAATTACTTAGCTGCTGCCTTCTTACGGCGGCGCTTCTTTGGAGCAGCTGATGCAGCTGCTGCCTTCTTACGACGACGCTTTGGAGCTGCCTTCGTAGCTGCTGCCTTCTTACGACGACGCTTTGGAGCTGCCTTCTTAGCTGCTGCCTTCTTACGACGACGCTTTGGAGCTGCCTTCTTTGCTGCTGCCTTCTTGCGGCGCTTCTTTGGAGCTGCTGCTGGAGCTGCTGCCTTCTTGCGACGCTTCTTTGGTGCTGCTTTCTTAGCTGCGGCCACGTACTTCTCCTATCGGAATGGTTCGGATCCGTCACCCAAACCTGTTCGTGGATAAGTGTGACGGAAATATAAAAATATTGCTAGTACATAATGAGAAAAAACGTAGTGCGTGTCGCAATTTAATTTTTTAATTTTTTGTGCATTTGAGAAAAATCTCGCCAGATGATTTACGAAAATTGGGGCCGATTTCTGGCATTTCCTAAATTCCCTCTTGGGCGCGAATTTTTCGCATCTGAACGGCAAATTCGTTGGTTTCGGCGTCGTATTTTCGGAATTTAGGCAAGAAAATCGCCAAAATTCCGACCGAAAGTATGCACAGAACCCCTCCAAAAGTTACTGAGGAGTTCAAACTGGTAGCCGCCGCCATTGATGCGGCGCGCATTTGTCCGGCCAACGGTCCTACGGAATATGAAAGCAGCTCGATACCTGCAAGTCTTCCGCGAAATTCATCCGGGATGGTCTGGTTCCAAATCGTTCCGCGAAAGAGCGCACTGACCATATCGGCGGCGCCGGCAGCGGCTAGGAAGAAGAGCACCAGATAAAGCGAATGTGAAATTCCAGCCAGAGCGATCGCAGCTCCCCAACCAATGGCGGCAAGAATCACCGCGCGACCATGGAAGCGATAGTGCTTGGTCCATCCACTTGTCAGAGTCACCGCAACCGAGCCGACAGTTCCGGCGGCATATAAAAATCCGAGCGCCCAAGGTGTGCCAAGTTGGTCTGCCCAAAATGGAATTAACGCAGTTGGCATAGCAAAGAACATCGCTGCTAAATCAATCAAATAAGTTCCCAATAAATCTTGGCGGCTAAAGGCATAGCGAACACCTTCAATTAACCCTGCCAGAGATGGCTTTTCGGCCTCTGGGCTAGCGGGCACATTTCGCACTCGCAATAAAAGTGCAAGTGAAATTATGAAGGTCGCGATATCGGCTATAAAGCCAACCGAAATTGAAAATGTAGAAATTAATATTCCACCGATTGTTGGTCCGAGGATCACCCCGACCTGCCAACGCAGTGACATCAGCGCACTGGCCGCCGGTAAATCGGCATGGCCTACCAATCGTGGCAAGATCGCATCAGCACTTGGTCGCTGCAGGCCATTGACCGCGGCGAAGAGGCCGATAACCAAATAGATCAAGATCAGATGTGGGTCGGGAAGAAATGAATTAGCCAGAAGAATGGCGACGAGTAAAAGAGATGCAAACTCGGTGGCCCAGACCATTTTTTTGCGGTCAACATAATCGGCTAGGACCCCGCCATAGAGACCGAAGAGAATCAGTGGCACGATTTCGATAACCCCGGATAAGCCAACGGCGATGTAAGAGTTGGTCAACTCTTTGATCTGAAAGGGGACCGCGACATAGGTGATCATCGATCCGAGATAAGTGATTAGCCCAGAGGCCCAGAGATTTCGAAAATCGGGATATTTTTTAAGCGGAGTTAAATCAATCCGGAATTTACTGCTCCTAGATTCGTCGTTCTTCGATTCACCGCTGTCGGACACAAGGTCTAGTTAAAGGTATTTTCAGCGCCAGGGAAAGTTCCCCCACGCACATCGGCGGCAAATTCTTGTACCGCAGCCGTTATCTCAGATCGCAGGTTTCGATAAGCCTTCGCCAACCTTGGGGGATTGGCGGTTAACCCAACTAAATCTGTCCAGACCAGAACCTGAGCATCGCAATTAGCGCCAGCGCCAATTCCAATTGTGGGAATGGAAAGTGCGGCAGTTATTTTTGCGGCAAGTTCTGCCGGCACTAGCTCTAAGACAATCGCAAAAGCACCCGCCTTTTCCAGAGCCAGGGCAGCCTGCAAAATCACTTCGCCATCTTCGCGCCCCTGCACGCGATAGCCGCCTAGTTGATGAAGTGATTGCGGAGTAAGACCCAAGTGGCCCATGACCGGAATGCCGACAGCGGTTAACTTTTCAACGGTTGCTAAATGTGCGCCTTCAAGTTTGACCGCCATGGCACCGGCCTCTTTAAAGAAGCGGGTCGAAGTTGCAAGCGCTTGTTCAGGAGAAGATTCGTAGGATCCAAAGGGAAGGTCAACTACAACTAGCGCGCGCTTGGATCCGCGGACCACTGCTCGGGTTAATGGAATCAAATCGTTGACGGTGACGGGAATGGTGTTTTCTTCGCCTAAGAAATTATTGCCAGCGCTATCTCCGACCAACAGAACAGGTATGCCAGCTTCATCAAAAATCTCAGCGGTCATCTGCTCATAAGAAGTCAGCATTGCCCACTTTTCACCAGCGGTCTTAGCCTTTTTTAAATCCAGAATGGTGATGCGACGATGCGCCGCCCCGCCATAAAGGGTCGTGGTAGTCCCAGTCGTTGATGACATTACATTCCTCCAGCCTCGAAGCTTCGCGAGAAGTCCCCGGGTAATTTGGTGAGGGTACAGAAGTAAGAGTATTCCATTACTCTTGAAGAATGAAGTTGCGAGTAGCGCTCGCCCAGGTCAACCCAACAGTCGGTGACCTGGTTGCCAACGCTGCCTTGGTACGCGAAAACTTCAAGACCGCCCAAGATGCGGGTGCGCATATCGTCGTATTTCCGGAAATGGTTTTAACGGGATACCCGGTAGAAGATCTAGCGCTGCGTCCCTCCTTTCAATTAGCCAGTCAGAGCGCCCTTGCCGAACTGGCCACATCATTAACTGGAAAAACTGTGGCGATCGTTGGCTATTTAGACCAAGTAAATGGCGCTCCACAAAATATGGTTGCAGTCATCAGCAACGGCAAAATTGCCGCGCGTTATGCCAAATGCCACTTGCCGAATTACGGCGTCTTCGATGAATTCCGTAACTTCGTCCCTGGCGATAAGACTCTGGTGGTGCGCATCCATGGCGCAGATATCGGCATCGCAATTTGTGAAGATCTTTGGATAGATGGCGGAATTACATCGCAGTTGGCCCAGCGCCAGCCCGGACTAGTGATAGTTCCCAATGGTTCGCCCTACGAACGCGCGAAAGATGATGTGCGCCTTGAATTGGTAACTAAGCGCGCTCGCCAAGCAAAGGCCCCGCTTGTTTATGTAAATATGACAGGTGGCCAGGATGATTTGGTCTTTGATGGAGACAGCATTGTCGTTGGCGCAGATGGATCGGTTATTGCACGTGCTCCACAATTTGAAGATGGCATTGCACTTGTCGATATCGATGTGGCAACAAAAACTAGTTCGCCAGATGTGGTTATCTCTGAAGATGAAGTCACTATAGATCGCGCGCTAATTCCGGGCGTGGCAATTCGCTTAGATGATCGCGAAGAAATTTGGCAGGCGATCGTTGTGGGCTTGCGCGATTACGTTGAGAAGAATGGATTCCGTAGCGTCGTCGTTGGCTTATCGGGTGGAATCGATTCGGCGCTAGTTGCCGCGTTAGCTGTAGATGCACTTGGCGCTGAGCGAGTAAATGGCGTTGCCATGCCAAGTAAATATTCATCAGAGCATTCGATCTCTGATGCGCAAGCCTTTGCCGATGCCACCGGAATTCACTTCCGCACCGTGCTAATTGCACCGATGGTTGATGCCTACATGAATAACCTAGTTTTAAAGGGATTGGCTGAAGAAAACCTGCAGGCCCGCGTCCGCGGAACAACGCTGATGGGCATTTCAAACCAAGAAGGACATTTGGTATTGGCAACTGGCAATAAATCAGAACTAGCCGTTGGTTATTCAACTTTGTATGGCGATGCCGTCGGTGGCTTTGCGCCGATAAAAGATATTTATAAGACCGATGTCTGGGCGCTATCGCGTTGGCGCAATGAGTTAGCTCGTGCGCGTGGTGAAGCCGAACCGATTCCGGTTAACTCAATCGAGAAAGAGCCAAGTGCCGAACTTCGCCCGGGCCAGAAAGATACAGATTCACTTCCGGACTATTTATTACTAGATCGCGTCTTAACTGCCTACGTTGATGAAGATCAAGGATCAGCAGCCTTGATCGCAGCTGGCTTTGATGAGGCTTTGGTGCGCCGCGTAATTGCGATGGTTGATAAGGCTGAATACAAGCGCCGCCAATATCCACCTGGGCCAAAGGTTTCTAAGCGTGCTTTTGGTAAGGATCGGCGTCTGCCAATGACTTCGCACTGGCAAGAAGGTATTTAACACAGCCGTAACTTGGTCTTGGCAAGATCTGGGGTATGCCTTCACAAGATCCCCAACTAAATCCACAAATGAGCAAACAGCAAGAGTTCGTACTTCGCACAATCGAAGAACGAAATATTCGTTTTATCCGTTTGTGGTTTACCGATGTCTTGGGTTATTTGAAATCCGTTGCAATTGCACCTGCAGAATTAGAGAACGCTTTTGAAGAAGGTATTGGCTTTGATGGTTCGGCAATCGAAGGATTTGCGCGCGTTACCGAGTCAGATATGTTGGCAAAGCCAGATCCCGCAACATTTTCGATCTTGCCTTGGCGCACTGAAGCTCCAGGTGCGGCGCGTATGTTCTGTGATATCACCATGCCCGATGGTTCACCATCACATGCCGATCCCCGCAATGTTCTGCGCCGCACTTTAAATAAAGCGGCAGAGATGGGTTACACCTGTTACACCCACCCCGAAATTGAATTCTTCTTATTTAAGAACACACCTGTAAAGGGCGAGCAACCTGTGCCGGTTGATCAAGGCGGATATTTCGATCACACACCAGCCGTTGTCGGTCATGACTTCCGTCGCCAAGCGATCACGATGCTCGAGGCGATGGGAATATCTGTTGAATTTAGCCACCATGAAGGCGCACCCGGCCAGCAGGAAATCGATCTTCGTTATGCCGATGCATTGAGCACCGCCGATAACATCATGACTTTCCGCCACGTCATCAAAGAAGTTGCGCTAGAACAAGGTTTCTATGCCTCATTTATGCCAAAGCCATTTACCGATCATCCAGGTAGCGGAATGCATACCCACGTCTCGCTCTTTGAAGGCGAGAAAAATGCTTTCTACGATGCATCCGCAGAATTTAATTTATCGAAAGTTGCCCGTTCTTTTATTGCCGGCATTTTGAAGCACTCATCTGAAATTACCGCAGTTACTAACCAGTGGGTTAACTCTTATAAGCGTTTGCAAGGTGGGGGAGAAGCGCCTGCCCTAATTAACTGGGGCCATAACGATCGCAGTTCACTGGTGCGAATTCCGATGTATAAACCAAATAAAGAGAACTCAACTCGTATCGAATTCCGTTCTCCTGATTCGGCTTGTAATCCATACCTGGCTTACGCAGTTATATTGGCGGCTGGCTTAAAGGGAATTGCAGGCAATTATCAACTAGTTGATAACGCCAACCCCGAGCCACTTCCGGCCAACCTTGAGGAAGCGATCGCGCTCATGGAGAAGAGTGAACTCGTACGCGAGACTTTGGGTGAGCATGTCTTCGAATATGTTCTGCGCAATAAGCGTGCGGAATGGCAGGACTACCGCCGTCAGGTTAGCGCCTACGAGTTAGACCGGTATTTACCAGTCCTCTAACGCGGATTTTCCTGTTAGGGCTGTTACTTTATTGGTATGGCTAAAGACATTACAGATCGCGGTTTGCGTCGCATTAATTTAATCGCTGGCGTATTTCACTTTATTCAAATGGTGGCAGTGATTGCGCTAAGCACCGACTTCTCACTTCCAGTAACTGCGACCTATATGTCAGGCCCTCCAGGATCAACCTATGCCGATCCGATTACCTTATTTGAAACGCCACTCGCCCTGGCAGTTGCAGTATTTCTAGGTCTTTCTGCGCTGGCGCATTTCATTGTTGCGAGCCCACAATTTTTCCCGCGATATATCGCAGGTCTTGCTGCAAAACGAAATTACTTCCGCTGGGTTGAATATTCAATCTCTTCTTCGGTGATGATCGTTCTCATTGCTCAAGTGACCGGCGTCAAGGAAATCACTGGGCTAATTGCTATTTTTGGGGTAAATGCCTCAATGATTCTCTTCGGATGGTTGCAGGAGAAATATGAGACTCCAGGAAACGGGGGATGGTTACCCTTTATCTTCGGTTGCATCACTGGAATCGTTCCTTGGTTGGCACTTGTATTTAATGTTTTCGCAATTGGTGGCCCAGCTGAGGCGAAAGCACCTGGCTTTGTCTATGGAATTGTGGCTTCGCTATTTCTTCTCTTTAACTCATTTGCACTCGTTCAATTTGTTCAATACAAAAAGATCGGCAAGTGGGCGGATTATCTTCGCGGAGAGCGCACCTACATAACACTCTCCCTCGTCGCAAAATCACTCCTTGCTTGGCAGATATTCGCGAATACACTTATTCCGTAATTACTTGTAGTAAAGAACTACAATCTAGAAGTGAGTAGAAAATAAAGGAGCAGGCGATGGCGCTACGTTGGGGTTATCTTGGAGCAGGTGGAATTGCCGACATCATTGCAACGGATTTTGGCCATGCTGGTTTAAAGATCCAAGCGGTTGCAACTCGGGATTTGGCGCGCACTAACGCTTTTGCAGATAAGTTTGGTATTCCTAATCGCCACCCTAATTATGCATCGCTGGTAGCAGACCCAGAAGTCGATGTAATTTATATATCTACTGTGCAGACTCTGCACCGCGATCATGCGCTACTTGCGATCGAAGCAGGAAAGCATGTTCTGCTAGAAAAACCTTTCACCATGAACGCTGCAGATGCTCATGAGATCTACGCCGCGGCAAAGCGCAAAAATGTTTTTGTAATGGAAGCTATGTGGACTCGCTTCTTGCCAACTATGAACGCGGTATTTGCAGCGATCGCTGCTGGTGAAATCGGTACACCGCACTTTGTCTATGCTGATCACAGTCAATACCTTCCGATAGAAAGAGCGCCTCGACTTTGGAACCGCGAACAAGGTGGCGGTGCCCATTACGACCTAGGGATTTACCCGATGCATATGGCAATTCGGACTTTAGGTTTCCCAGATTCAGTTAGTGGAAAATCGATCATGACTGATACTGGAGTAGATTCCGCAACTGCTGCAGTCTTGCAATATAACAACGGCAGTCTGGCTTTGATTAATTCTTGTATGACTATGGCTGGCACGCTTACTGCCGCAATTCACGGCGATAAAGGCCGCATTGAAATCGATGGTTGGTTTTTCGAACAGACAACATTTAGTATCTACGATAACAAGCATCAACTAGTGCGCACTTACGAAGAGAAAATCGACGGACGTGGCATGCAATATCAAGCAATTCACGTTGAAGAGTGCATCGCTAAAGGGCTAACCGAAAGCCCAATTCTTAGCCTTGCTGAAACTGTGAAAATTATGGAAGTAATGGAGCAGGTTCACGTTTTCTAGGGCCCACTTGCTCGGATTGCACGCTGCGCGTTACTATTTAGACATGACACTTCGCAGCCTCCTCCTTAGCTGCCGTGGCGGGGCCAAGTAAGCCGGTCCCCTCGCCGCGGGGTTTGTCGCACCGGTAAAACCCGACAAAACCCAGCACAACCCCGCAAATTAAGACACTAGGAGCTAAGTAAATGTCGCAAGAAAAGAATTTCCCTGATCAAAAGCGATCGTCGATGCCCGTGCATCGTTATTCCTCATTTATCCCAGTAGATTTAAAGGATCGCACCTGGCCAACCAAGCAGATGACGAAAGCGCCACAGTGGTGCTCGGTTGATCTACGCGATGGCAACCAAGCGCTTATCGATCCGATGGATACCCCGCGCAAATTAGCGATGTTTAAGTTGCTAGTTGAGATGGGTTACAAAGAGATTGAGGTTGGTTTTCCATCAGCATCACAAACTGATTTCGATTTCGTTCGCAAAATTATCGATGAAGAGATGATCCCTGATGATGTTGTGATCCAGGTGCTCACCCAAGCGCGTGAACCCTTAATCCGCCGTACCTACGAAGCAATAAAAGGCTCTAAGCAAGCGATCGTTCACCTTTATAACTCAACTTCAACTTTGCAACGACGCGTGGTCTTTGGCCTAGATAAAGCAGGCATCAAAAAGATCGCAACCGATGGGGCGCAACTCTGTCTTGATCTAGTTTCAACCGTGCCTGGCACAAAGGTTTCTTTCGAGTACTCACCTGAGTCATATACCGGAACTGAACTCGAATTTGCAGTTGAGGTTTGCAACGCGGTAAATGCGATTTGGAAACCAACTCCGCAGTGGAAGACGATCGTGAACTTGCCAGCAACTGTGGAGATGGCAACGCCAAATGTTTATGCCGATTCGATCGAGTGGATGTGTCGTAATCTGGAAAATCGCGATAGCGTGGTCGTTTCACTTCACCCACACAACGATCGCGGTACCGGCGTTGCAGCAGCAGAACTCGGTTATTTAGCAGGCGCAGATCGCATCGAAGGCACGCTTTTCGGCAACGGTGAGCGCACTGGAAATGTTTGCTTAGTAACCCTGGGTTTGAACTTGGTCTCACACGGAATCGATCCGATGATTAACTTTTCAAACATCGATGAGATCCGTCGTACGGTGGAATATGCCAACCAGCTTCGCGTTCCAGAACGCCATCCATACGGTGGAGACTTGGTATTTACTGCTTTCTCTGGTTCACACCAAGATGCCATCAAGAAAGGCTTTGAGCATCTAGAGAAAGATGCCAAAGCTGCTGGAGTCGATAAGGACCAATTCACTTGGGCAATTCCATATCTTCCAATTGATCCAAAAGATATTGGTCGCTCGTACGAGGCAGTTATTCGCGTTAACTCACAATCTGGCAAGGGCGGCGTTGCTTACTTGATGAAGCACGAACACCACCTAGATCTGCCACGTCGCCATCAAATTGAATTTAGTCGTGTTGTTCAAGCTAAAACTGATTCCGAAGGTGGCGAAGTAACTCCAGAGGCGCTTTGGCAAATCTTTGAAGATGAGTACTTGCCAACGGATTCGGCGCCATGGGGAAGATTCCGTCTAAAGGGACTTTCACAGACATCCGTCCTTGATCAAGATGTTAACTTAACTGTAAATATTCTTGATCGCGGTGAGATGAAAGAACTATCTGGACAAGGTAACGGACCAATCGCAGCGTTTTGCAATATTTTGCAAGATTACGGCATTGATGTTCGCGTTCTAGATTATTACGAGCATGCACTTTCAGCGGGCGGCGATGCATCTGCTGCTGCCTATCTGGAGTGCTCAATCGGTAGCGAAGTTTTCTGGGGCGTCGGAATCGACCCAAACACCACAACTGCTTCGCTTAAAGCGGTCGTGTCTGCAATAAATCGCGCTATCCGCTGACTACCTTTACCTTCGTGAGCCTTTACCGTGATGAAGCGATAATTTTGCGCACCCAGAAGTTGGGTGAAGCAGATCGCATCATCACCTTATTAACCCGCGAACATGGTCGCGTGCGTGGAGTGGCAAAAGGCGTTCGTCGGACTATGTCTAAATTTGGCGCGCGCCTGGAACCAGGAAGCCACGTTGATATTCAGCTTCACAAAGGTCGCACCTTCGACACGATTACCCAGGTAGAGGCGATTAATAATTACGGTGAAACACTTACCGATGACTATCAACGCTGGACGATTGCATCTGCCATCTTAGAAACCGCCGAACGCTTTACTTCACAAGAGTACGAACCAGCTTTGCAAGAGTTTCAACTTGTTGTTGGTGGCATGAAGGCGCTTTCGGAAAATCGTTATGACGCATCACTTATTTTGGATGCTTTCTTACTTCGCTCACTTGCGATTGGCGGATATGCGCCATCAACTACAAACTGTTCGCGCTGTGAAAAACCTGGGCCACATCGTTACTTCTCACTCGTTGGTGGCGGTTCGGTTTGCATGGAATGTCGCCCCTCTGCATCTGCCACTCCTGCGCCAGAAACCTTGCAACTACTTGGCGCGCTTTTGAGCGGTGATTGGGAAATTGCGCAGGCTAGCGAATTAAGACATCGCCGCGAGGCTAGTGGTTTGGTTATCGCTTACTTACAATGGCATCTCGAACGCGGACTTCGCAGTCTGCCGATCGTGGAGAGAGTTTAGAAAAGTGGCGAAGCAGATAGAAGTTCCAGAACACATCGCAATCGTGATGGATGGCAATGGCCGCTGGGCAAAAGATCGCGGATTGGCACGTACCGCCGGACACGAAGCCGGCGAAAAAGTTTTATTTGATTTAGTAGAAGCAGCAATTGGTTTTGGGGTTAAAGAGTTAAGCGCCTATGCATTTTCCACCGAAAACTGGAAACGCACTCCCGAAGAAGTTAAATTTTTAATGGGATATAGCCGCGATGTATTGCGCCGCCGCCGGGATCGCTTAAATGAGATGGGCGTGAAGATTCAATGGCTTGGCCGCCCACAACGTTTATGGAAATCGGTTATCTCGGAGCTGGAAGAGGCGCAAGAGTTAACCAAGAAGAATAAGGTTTTAACTCTAAATATGTGTGTTAACTATGGCGGCCGCTCAGAACTTGTTGATGCAACTACCGCGCTGGCGCGTGATGTCAAACGCGGCAAGTTAAAGCCCGATGCAATCACTGAAAAAACTATTGAAAAATATCTATATTCACCGAAGATGCGCGATGTTGATTTGTTCTTGCGCTCATCAGGAGAACAGCGAACCAGCAACTTCTTGCCGTGGCAATCGGTCTACGCCGAGTTCGTATTTATGGATGTTCTATGGCCGGACATGACGCCAAAACAACTTTGGAAAGCTATCGAGATTTATTCCGAACGTGATAGGCGATTTGGAAAGGCATAAGGATTAGCACTTGGAGCACAGGCCGAAAATCTCTGCGGTATGGCCAACATCCCGAAAGCCATGTTCTTCAGCCATTACTTTCGCCCATTTTTCAATTGCTCCGCCTTCAATTTCGACAGTATCTCCGCAGCCTTTGCAAACTAAATGGTGGTGGTGGGCTTCACCGCATACGCGATAAATAGATTCACCATCTGAGCGGCGTAGAACATCAACTATCTTGTCGTTAACCAAACTTTGCAGCGCACGATAAACAGTTGTTAATCCGATGCTCTCACCTTCGCGTTGCATCAATCGATAAACCTCTTGCGCACTGGCAAATCCACCAGCTCTTTCAAGAGTGCTCAATACACGCGGATTAGATCTAGACATTATCTATTTGAAACTCATTCCATACCGTGCAGGAATCCAACAAGCGCCCACATAACAAGTACGCCAACGATTGTTGCTGCAATTGTGTATCGAGATTTATGGCGTGAATGGGCTTCTGGCAAAATATGCGAAGTTGCTAAGTAAATTACGATTCCAGCAAAGAGCGCGAGATAAAGACCTACGAAGTTATCGTTGACGGCAAAACTTGAACCAATAACTGCACCACCAATACGTGCTATTCCATCAACACCGAGTAGCCAGATTCCCTTCTTACTCCAAGATCCACTCTTGATAAGGAAAGAAACTGTATTTAATCCGTCAGAGAACGCATGAACTAAGAGTGCGATAAATACAGCGACACCCAAGTTATTGCTAACTGAAAAAGCAACTCCTAGGGCAACGCCATCGAGGAAGACATGCCCACCCATAGCCAGCGCGCCGAATGCACCTGCGATATTTGAGGAGTGTTCATGGTCGTGACCGTAATCAGACTCGGTAGGTTCGTGGGATCCAAAGATTTGTTCGTAGAAGTGAAGTAGTAAGAAACCGGCAATCAACGCAATCGATGCTGTTGGAGCGTGAAGAAATTCTTGCTTGTTTAACTCAAAAATCTCGGGAAGGAGATCAAAGGCAACTAGCCCCAATAAGAGTCCAGCCGATAACCCCAAGACGAGATGGAGTCGATCCTTGGATTTAATTGCTAGATAACCACCTGCGGTGGTTGCGAGGGCAGTTAATGCGGCTAAGGCGATTGCAATATTCATAGCCCAAATATAGCACAAATGAAAATGATTTTCATTTCCATATTCCTGCGCCTTACGCTGGCCCCATGATCGCAATCGCCAGATTTGAACTCCCGTTGAGCCGGGCTGATCAATTCCGCGCTGAACTCGAGGTGGTTAAGGCCGTTTTATCTGAAGCGGCGGGCTTTATCAGCGGCACCGTTGGCCAGAATTTAGATGAACCAACGCTTTGGGTATTAACCACCGAATGGCAAAACGTCGGTTCATATCGCAGAGCGCTGAGTTCCACACGCGCCAAGTTAGAAGCGATCCCAGTGTTGGCGCAAGCAATCGATGAACCGGGGGCGTACGAGTAATTAAACCGTACGAGTAAACTTAGTTCACGATTACAACGCCCGTTGTGATTCGCCGACAGCCAGCCGGATGGAGACTTAACATGGCCGTAGATCGTTTAGAAAATATTGTCTCGCTTGCAAAGCGACGTGGATTTGTTTATCCCTCATCAGAAATTTACGGCGGACTGCGCGCCTCATGGGATTACGGCCCACTCGGAGTTGAACTCAAGAACAATGTAAAGCGCCAGTGGTGGAAATCCATGGTCATGGGGCGCGAAGATGTCGTCGGTCTTGACTCTTGCGTGATCTTGGCCCGCGAAGTCTGGGAAGCATCTGGACACGTTGCAACCTTTAGCGATCCACTTACTGAGTGCACTGCTTGCCATAAGCGCTACCGCGCAGATCATTTAGAAGAAGCTTACGAAGCAAAACATAAGAAGAAACTTGAATCACTTAGCGATATGAACTGCCCTGCCTGTGGAAATAAGGGACAGTTCACAACTCCTAAGCAATTCTCTGGGTTACTAAAGACATTTCTGGGGCCAGTAGAAGATGAATCAGGTCTTGCTTACCTTCGCCCAGAAACAGCGCAAGGAATTTTTATCAACTTTGATCAGGTAATGACTACAGCACGCCGAAAGCCACCATTTGGTATCGGTCAGATCGGTAAATCTTTCCGTAATGAAATAACGCCGGGAAACTTCATCTTCCGCACTCGCGAATTCGAGCAAATGGAGATGGAGTTCTTCGTCGTTCCAGGCACCGATGAAGATTGGCATCAATACTGGATCGACACTCGTCTTGCTTGGTACAAAGATCTCGGAATCAATCCAGAACGTTTACGTATCTACGATCATCCAAAAGAGAAACTCTCACATTATTCAAAGCGCACCGCAGATATCGAATATAAATTTGAATTCGCTGGAACCGAATGGGGCGAGCTGGAAGGTATTGCTAACCGCACCGACTTTGACTTAAAGGCGCACTCTGCGGCCTCTGGTAAAGATCTCTCTTACTTTGATCAAGAGAAGAATGAACGTTGGACACCATATGTAATCGAACCAGCGGCCGGAGTTGATCGCTGTGCACTGACCTTCTTAATGGATGCTTTCACTGAAGATGAAGCGCCAAATGCCAAGGGCGAAATGGAAAAGCGCGCGGTGCTTAAGCTAGATCATCGTTTAGCGCCAGTTAAAGCGGCAGTATTGCCACTTTCTCGTAACGCAGATCTTTCACCAAAGGCGCGCGATCTCGCAGCGCAGTTGCGTAAGAATTGGAACATTGATTTCGATGATGCTGGTGCAATTGGTCGTCGTTACCGCCGCCAAGATGAAATCGGTACTCCGTACTGCATCACCATTGACTTTGAATCACTTGATGATCAAGCCGTAACAATCCGCGATCGCGACACTATGGCGCAAGAACGCATCGCCATTGATCAAGTAGAAGCCTGGCTTGCTCCTCGACTTTTAGGTTGCTAAATCTGTGGCTTTAACACTGCCACTTGCGAGTGGTGACCATGTAATCGATCCACCGGTAGTTCTTGCACCGATGGCGGGAATTACCAATGCTCCATTTCGCGCACTCTGCCGTGAACAAGGTGCCGGGCTATTCGTATCGGAGATGGTTACTGCGCGGGCGCTAATTGAGCGTCGTCCCGAAACGTTGCGAATGATTGTTCCTGGCGAGGGTGAATGGCCGCGTTCGGTTCAGTTATATAGCGTTGATCCACATACGATGCGCGCTGCAGTAGAAATGATCGGTAAAGAAAATCTCGCCGATCACATCGATATGAACTTTGGTTGCCCAGTTCCGAAGGTAACTCGCAAAGGTGGGGGAGCCGCTCTTCCTTTCAAGCGAAAGTTATTCGCATCAATCGTTGAAGCTGCTGTGCAAGCTGCTAAACCATTCGGTATTCCAGTTACTGTGAAGATGCGAATTGGTATCGATACAGATCATCACACCTATTTAGAAGCTGCTAAGTCGGCATCCGATAGCGGCGTTGCTTGGGTCGCGCTGCATGCGCGCACTGCAGAGCAGATGTATGAAGGCAAAGCTGACTGGTCGGCAATTACTCGTTTGGTCGAACATTTGAAACCAACCGGAACTCCAGTCTTAGGTAATGGAGATATCTGGTCGGGCTCAGATGGCGTAGCGATGATGCAAGAGACCGGCTGTGCTGGGGTTGTTGTTGGTCGCGGATGTTTAGGACGCCCTTGGTTATTTGCTGACCTAGTTGAAGCTTTTAAGGGTGGAGATAAGAAATTACTGCCATCGTTGCATGAGGTTCGCGAAGTTATGTATCGACATGGCGAATTAATCGTCGATTATTTTGAATCTGAAGATCGCGGCTGTCGCGACCTGCGCAAACATATGGCTTGGTATTTAAAGGGATTTAGAGTTCCCAGCGAATTACGTCGCCAATTCGGAATGCATTCTTCATTAGCTGAACTTCGGCAATTACTCGATCAATTAACCGATCAGCCATACCCAGTTGAAGTTGCTGAAAAACCACGTGGCCGCGTTAGCCATGGCCGCCCTCCGACCTTGCCAGATGGCTGGTTACTTGATCCGGATGAAGATGTGGCAGTTGAGTTAGAGGATGCGTTCTCGGGCGGATGATCTTCTTTAAAATTATTCGGCGGGTAATTGCAGCAATTCTCTTAATCGTTATTGCTGTTCCAATTTACGCACTTGGCGTAACTTGGCAGGCGGCAAATACAACACTTACTCGCAAAGCAGATGTCATAGCCGTCTTGGGTGCAGCGCAGCTAAATGGTCGTCCGGGTGAAGTTTTAGAGGCCAGACTTACTGAAGCGATACGAATTTATAAAAACGGACTTGCTCCACACATCATTACCGTTGGATCTGGCGCACCAGGTGATCGCACCACGGAAGCGGCATCTGGAAAATATTGGCTAATCAGTAAGGGTGTGAAATCCAAACAAGTTACCTCACTGGAAGTTGGCCGTGATACTTGGGTGGAAACTCAGAACTACGTAAAGTTTATGAAGTTAAAGAAGATGAGAGATGTCATCATCGTGACCGATCCATTCCATTGCCGTCGCGCGATGACTATGGCAAATGATTTAGGGGTCGTTGCCACCTGTTCCCCAGTTAAAACCGGACCTAATGCGCTATCCAATTCTGGAAAGCGTTACTTAATGCGCGAGGCGGGTGCGTATTTGGCATATGTGAGCCTTGGCCGACGCGGCATTCATATCAGTGATCATTTAGGGTAGGGCTATGAGCGGGGCGCTGAATTACACCGATAAAGATCAAGAGCGCTTTCTCTTTGAACCAGCAAAGCGCGCTGGTCGTACCGAATTTATGCGCGATCGCGCGCGTGTTATTCACTCTGCAGCGCTACGGCGCTTAGCTGCTAAAACCCAAGTGGCAGTGCCTTGGGAGAATGATTTTCAACGTACTCGTCTTTCGCATTCACTTGAATGCGCACAGATCGGTCGCGAACTCGGTGAATCACTTGGAGCAGATCCCGATCTTTTAGAAACTGCTTGTCTATCTCACGATTTAGGGCACCCACCTTTTGGCCACAATGGTGAAGAAGCGTTAGCGGAGGTAGCAAAAGATTTTGGTGGATTTGAAGGCAATGCGCAGAGTTTTCGTTTAATAACTCGCATTGAAGCCAAGACAGTAGATAGCGATGGAAAATCTGTTGGTTTAAATTTAACACGGGCATCTTTAGATGCTGCTACCAAATACCCATGGCCGCGGGCGGTTAATCCACGCAAATTCGGCGTTTACGATGATGATGTTGAGATATTCAATTGGATGCGTCAAGGCTCGCCCGCTGAACGCAAATGTATCGAAGCCCAGATTATGGATTGGTCCGATGACTGCGCATATTCGGTGCATGACTTAGAAGATGCCATCTTTGTTGGTCAAATAAAGGTTGATAACTTTGAACGTGATTTCGATATTTTGCATGAGCAGATGCAGGATAGTTATGGCTCGACAGCTACAAAAGATGAGGCCGCGGCGGCTCTGCAACGTCTGCAGCAGCTATCTTGCTGGCCTCGTTATTACGATGGTAGCCATCGCTCACTTGCGCGTTTGAAAGATTCAACTTCCCAGCTAATCGGTCGCTTTGTTTTAGCGGCTGAACTTGAAACCCGGAAAGTCCATGGCAACGGACCTTTGCAACGATATGGAGCAGATCTAGTAATTCCGCGCGAACAAGAAGTGGAAGTTGATTTCCTCAAGGCAGTTGCCGGACATTACTTAATTAACGCGGCGATTTCGCAAGAGCGTTATGCCAAGCAGCAGATTGTTATTAAGGAGTTAGTTGAAATGTTGCATAAGCACGCAGCCACCGCACTTGATTCAATATTTGTAAAGGATTGGCAGAGCTCTGCTGATGAGAATTCCCGCATGCGCATCATCATCGACCAAGTTGCCAGCCTGACCGATCCTGGCGCGTACGCCCTTCATGCCCGCTTGAGCGCGCTCTAAAAAGGGCTAGAGAGATAACATGTATTTATGAGCGGTCGCATTAAAGAAGAGGACGTCGCACACGTCCGAGATCGCTCACCGATCGATGAGGTAATAGCTGATTATGTGCAACTTAAATCAGCCGGAGGTGGACAGAAAAAAGGCTTATGCCCTTTCCATGATGAGAAATCCCCTTCATTTCACGTAACTCCAAGTAAAGGTTTCTTCCACTGCTTTGGTTGCCAAGCAAGTGGTGATGTCATCGCATTTTTGATGAAAATTGATCACTTAAGTTTTACTGAAACAATCGAACGTTTAGCCGATCGGATTGGCTATCAACTTAGATATGAGCAAGGAAATTTCACGCCCGCACCGGCTGGAAATCGCTCGCGCTTAATTGCCGCAAACGCACTTGCCGCTAAGTTCTATCAGGACCAGCTAAATACTTTACCTACCGCGGCTCACGCGCGCGAATTGATGACAAAACGTGGTTTCGATAAATCTGCCTGCGAAACTTTTGGCGTTGGCTACGCTGCTGATGAATGGGATGGCTTGACTAAGTTTTTACGTGAGCAAGGTTTTACGATCGATGAATTGGAGACCGCTGGGCTTTCTAAGATGGGTCAACGCGGACCTATAGATAAATTTCGCAATCGCCTTACTTGGCCAATTAAAGATATCTCGGGTGATGTGGTCGGCTTCGGTGCCCGCAAACTTGCCAGCGATGAAGAAGATCAAGGGCCTAAGTATTTAAACACATCCGAGACTCCCATCTACAAGAAAAGCCAAGTACTTTACGGACTAGATATGGCGAAGAAAGAGATCGCTAAGAAGCGCCAAGTCGTAATTGTTGAGGGATATACCGATGTGATGGCGGCACACTTAGCAGGAATCACAACCGCTGTGGCAACTTGTGGAACCGCATTCGGCGCCGACCATATTCGGATTATTCGCCGTTTACTCATGGATGATGACGCATTCCGCGGTGAAGTTATCTTTACATTTGATGGCGATGCCGCTGGACAAAAGGCAGCGATGCGCGCCTTTACCGAAGATCAAAAATTTGTAACGCAAACCTTTGTTGCCGTTGAACCAAACGGTCTTGATCCTTGCGACTTGCGACAACAAAAAGGTGATCTCGCGCTACGGGATTTGATCGCTAAGCGAGTCCCACTCTTTGAGTTTGCGATTCGCACTGAAATTGCGCACCATAAATTGGATACCGCAGAAGGTCGCGTCAACGCGCTCAACGCGACCGCGCCGCTTGTCGCACAAATTCGCGATAAATCATTACGTCCTGAATACACGCGTTTACTCGCTGGTTGGCTCGGAGTTGAAGTTGAAACGGTTTCATCTGCGGTGGCGCAAGGTATGAAACGGCAACCACAACAGAGTGCACCAACAAATCCTGATCCCGAAGTTACGCAAGTGCAGTGGCGACCAAATCCACAAGAGCCACGACTAATCTTGGAGCGCGAAGTTTTAAAAGCGCGCCTGCAGATGCCATCACTGATTTCGAATTGGAAAGAGATTGAGCAAGGTGCATTCACGCATCCGGCCTACGTACAACTTGCGGAGATTATTCGCCAATATGATGAGGCTAGTTCAATCGAGATCGAACAAATTACCGATGAAAATATGCGATCTCTATTTACTGAATTAAATGTAGAGCCAATTCGCGCCGATGGTGAAGTCACCGGCCACTATGTAGAAAGTATCGTTGCGCGCTTGCGTGAAGTTGGTATTTCACGGGCGATCGCCGAACTCAAATCATCACTTCAACGTTTAAATCCAATAGAAAATGAGCAGGAATACAACCAAGCCTTTGCCAACCTGGTCGCCCTCGAGACCACCCGCCGCGGACTGCACGATCTTGCGCTTCGCTCGATTTAGACCCAACCCGCCCCTTGCGCTAGAGTGTGCGCCTGCACGACAAGTAAAAATCTTTGCCCCATAGCTCAGTTGGTAGAGCGCCGAACTGTTAATTCGGATGTCCCTGGATCGAGGCCAGGTGGGGCAGCCATATTCAAGGGTAATTACCCAGTGAGTCCTCAGTACATTCACATTTAAGCCGACTATTTTTTGAGCGTGAATATTAAAACCTCTTGGAAAAACCAAATCTGGCCACTTCGCATTATGCGACTCTGGCTTGGAGCCACCTGGAGTTATGCTGGGTGGGATAAGGCAAGTGATCCCGGTTTTCTAAAGGCAGGCTCTGCCACATTTATTGGTGGGCAACTTTCGGCATACGCCCAGACTTCACCGGTCGGTTTCGCGATCAATAAGATATTGGAACGCTCAACACAAATCGGAATTTTTGTAATGCTTGCAGAATTTGCAATTGGTTTTGCAACGCTTCTTTGGATAGCACCAACTTGGGCCGCCTTTGGTGGTTTTGCAATGTCACTTGGATTATGGCTAGCAAGTAGTTGGCATGTAAAACCATATTTCTTGGCTAGCGATTCTGCATATGCAGTTCTGTGGTTGGCTTACTTCTTATTTCTATATGGGTCGCGCCGAAAGAGCAACATCTCAGTTGATCGCCGTAGTTTCTTACGAGTCTCATCAATTGCTGCTTTAGCAGTTGTCGGTTCTGGTCTGGGCCGAGCCTTCCCAAAGAAAACAGCGGCCATTCCAGCAGCAACTAGCGGTGGATCGAGCGCAAAGAAGATTATTAAAGATGCAGCGCTCAAAGTTGGTGATACCCACAACTTCACCGCTAAGGCAGGCACTCCAGCTGTGCTCTTTAAGACTAAGTCTGGTGTATTTGCATATTCAGCGGTCTGCACGCACGAAGGTTGCACTGTTCAGTACAACACTGCATCCAAGCATCTGCAGTGCGGCTGCCACGGTGCAGTCTTTGATCCAGCCAATAACGCAAAAGTCTTGGGCGGGCCAACCAATACGCCGCTGGCAAAGATAAAAGTCTCGGTTCAAGGCAACTGGATCGTCGAAGCCTAATAACCTTTTTAAGTGGCACACAGGATTTATTAAGGATCTGGAGAGAAGATCGGCCCATGAACTTCACACGCACCCCGTTAAAAATAGCGTTCGGCTTTGTGGTTGGGGCGGTTATCGCCGGCACAGTTGCCACTGCAGCAACTTCGACGAACTCGGGCAGCGTGGTCGTTTGCGCTGATAACCGTACACAGGCTTTGACGTTGGCTAAGAGCAACACATGTCCGGTAAATAAGACCGCGATCGAAATTGGTAGCAATTCTATTAACGCCAAATCAATTTCAGCGTTAGTTACTCCCTCCGTTGTATCGATTTCGGTAAAGACTGCAACAGGAGGCGGAACTGGATCGGGTTCGATTTATAAATCATCATCTTCTACTAGTTACATAATTACCAATAACCATGTCGTTGAATCTGCGGCGACAAGTGGAACCATAACCGTTGAATTTGCCGATGGCGAAGAGATCCCCGCAACGATCGTTGGCCGCGATCGTATGTATGACGTTGCGGTTTTGCAGGTAAAAAAGGGAAACCTTCCAGCGATCGCGCTAGGAGATTCTTCTAAGATCAGCGTTGGCGATGAAGTTCTAGCCATTGGTTCACCACTTGGCCTTGCTAATACTGTTACACAAGGAATTATCTCCGCGCTAAATCGTCCAGTCACAGCTGGGACGACTGATTCAACTTCTTATGTAAATGCAATTCAAACTGATGCAGCAATTAACCCAGGCAACTCTGGGGGAGCGCTAGTCGATGCCCAAGGTCGCATCATTGGCGTTAATTCTGCAATTGCAACTCTGACTTCTGGTGGCACGAGCGGTAGCATCGGACTTGGTTTTTCAATCCCAATTAACGAAGCTAAGCGCGTTATCGATGAAATCATTGCAACCGGTAAATCAACCCGACCAGTTATGGGCGTGGTATTTGATGATGTAACGGCTGATACTCAGGCCAAGATCTTGCAGCTAACTCCTGGTGAAGGCGCAGAAAAAGCGGGTGTTCTCGTTGGGTCAATCATCAAATCTATCGATGGCGTAAAGATCGCTAACCGCGATGCGGCGATTGTAAAGATTCGCTCGTATGCTCCAGGCTCCGTGATCACAGTCGTAATGGTTCTTCCAGATGGATCAACTAAGACTTACAAGATCACGCTTGGAACGGCTCCCGCTGTTTAATTAACCTGAGGTAACCTTCTACTCATGGCGCTATTTCGTTTAGAGATCTCACTTCCAGATCGCCCAGGTTCTCTTGGATTGCTCGCATCGGCAATCGGTGCAGCAGGCGCCGATATTCGCGGACTGACCGTTCTCAAATCTGAAGGCGGCCGCGGCTATGACGAAGTTACCGTTGCCGTTCCAGGATCTGACCCAACTGATTTAATTGAGGTGCTTGGCGCAATCGGTGGCGTTGAAGTGATCTCAGTACAAGCGCTTTAACCGATTACCGCTGCGCCGCTACTTGGTAGCGATGTAAAGAATCTTGGTTCTGTAAATCGTGCATCTTTAAATGCCGCAGCGATTGCAACTTTCGCTGGCTCTATATCGGCAACATCAAATATTGCAATCGCGCTACCACCAAAACCACCACCAATCATTCTGCCGCCAAGTGATTTATTGGCGAGAGCAGTATCAACTGCAAGATCCAATTCAGCGCAGGAGATTTCGAAGAGATCGCGAAGGCTGGCATGCGATTTGGTAAGAATTTTTCCTACCGAGGCAAAATCATTCTGCTTCAAAAATTGCACAGTGTCGTGCACGCGTTCAATGTCATTTATAACATGTTCGGCTCTCATGTATTCAAGTTCAGTTAATTTACTCCTAGAGACTTCTAGCTGTGCTATCGAGCAGTCGCGCAAAGCCTTTACCCCAAGTTTGGCAGCAGCAGATTCGCAAGAGGCGCGTCGTTCTGCGTATCCGCCATCAACTAAGGCATGGTGGGCGCGCGTATCAATGATAAGCAACTCAAGGCCGGCGTTCGCTAGATCGAAGGGTATTTGCTCAGTCGATAAATCACGGCAATCTAGAAGTAGTGCATTTCCCGCCTGCGCCATCAGAGAGACTGATTGATCCATAATTCCGCAAGGCATTCCGACATATTCATTTTCAGCTCTTTGGGCTAAGCGCGCAAGTTCCGGCAAAGATAAATTAACCTCAAAAATTTTATTTAGCGCGATTGCAATAGAGCATTCGAGCGCCGCAGATGAAGATAATCCCGCTCCTAGCGCAACATGGCCATCAACATAAATATCTAAACCTGTCGCAACTTTGCTACCAAATGCCCAAATAACTCCCAATATGTAACGCTCCCAATCACCATCAGCGCGAGGAGAAAGCGATTGAATCGAAGTTTCAAAAATTTTGCCGGGACGTTGTTTTGAGACAATCTTGATCAGATTGTCGCTTCTACGGCTGATGGCTGCATTTGTTCGATCGCTAATCGCAAAGGGCATCACGAAACCGTCGCAGTAATCGACATGTTCTCCGATTAAATTAACGCGGCCCGGCGCCTCGGTGATTATTTCTGGAGATTGCCCAAAGAGCGCTGTGAAATCAGAGCGCAACATCTCGCAACTGATCAGCAGATTGTTCGGGCTTTAAATCCATGATGAAAGCGCCCATCGCAGATTCACTTCCAGCTAAGTACTTCAATTTTCCTGGCGCACGACGCACGCTAGTGATCTGCCAGTGCAAACGCAGTAAATCGCGTCCTTCTCTAACCGGTGCTTGATGCCAAGTTGCAATGTAAGCCATCTGAATTCCAAATACACCGTCGAGTCGACGCATTACTTCCAATGAAATTTCTGGGAAAGCATTTGCTTGCTCTGCTGATAGCTCTGCCAGATCTGCAACTGGTTTAAGTGGAGCAACATGAATTTCAAATGGATAACGCGCCGCATATGGAACAAAAGCTACCCAATGGCTATTTCTGGCCACTATTCGGATGCCATCTTTTAATTCACGTGAAAGCACATCATCAAATAAAACTCTGCCGGTATCTTCCTTATATTTACGCGCCACGGCCAGCATTTTTTGTACGCGTGGTGGCAGATAGGAATACGCATAGATTTGACCGTGTGGATGCGAAAGGGTTACACCAACTTCTTCGCCACGATTTTCAAACGGTGCGATGTGATGAATATATGGTTCTAGTGAAAGTTCACGCACACGATCAATCCAGGCTTCGAGTAAAACTCTTACACGTTTGGGGGATAAGTCTTTAAATGAGCCGCCATGGTTATCGGTAAAGCAAATTACTTCACACTTTCCAGCAGCGGTTCCCGCATCAGTTTCCGGACCCACCATATCGGGTGCTGCCCAATCGCCTTCGGGTTTGCGAAGGGAAGGAGATCTATTATCAAATACAACAACCTCATAATTTGAATCAGGAATTTCAGTGAGCAATTCACCTTTGGAAGGGCAGAGCGGGCAAAGCTCTTTTGGTGGTAAGAAAACTCTTCCCTGACGATGCGCTGCCATCACCACCCATTCATTTACCAGGGGATCAAGGCGAAGTTCACCAATTCCTGGTTGTTCTTCTTGTGGGCGTTGATCCTGGGCAGTGCGAGTTTGTCCTTCGGAATCGTAATAACGAATTGTTCTTCCATCTGCCATCTTTAAATCATTGCGGATGACACCTGCCAACAGATTTTTGGACTCGCTCATAATAGGTAACTCTAAGCCTTATCGCTTCTGAATTTGGTTAATCTAGCCAATTAAAGGTTCGGGTCACTGCACGCTTCCAGAGCGCAGCACCTTTTGATCGTGACTCTGAATCATTTTCTGGCTTCCATCGTCGATCTTGTTTCCATTGTGCCTTTAATTCATCGGTGGATTTCCAAAAACCAATTGCTAATCCAGCGGCGTAGGCGGCACCAAGCGCAGTCGTTTCTGTAATTAATGGTTTTACAATTTCAACGCCCATGATATCTGCCTGTAATTGCATGCATAGTTGGCTCGCTGTAATTCCACCATCCACCTTCATTTCACTCATAGCAACTCCACTATCTGCAACCATGGCATCCATAATTTCCATTGTTTGGTAACAAATTGCATCAAGTGTGGCGCGTGCCAAATGTGCCTTTGTGGTGGCTCTGGTTAAACCGACTATTACACCTCGGGCATCACTTCTCCAATAAGGTGCAAATAATCCCGAGAATGCTGGGACAAAGAAAACTCCACCAGCGTCTGGGACAGTGAGTGCAAGCTTCTCAATTTCTGGAGGCGCATCAATTATCTCGAGTTGATCACGTAACCATTGAATTGCAGATCCAGTAACCGCAACCGATCCTTCAAGTGCGTATTTGGCAGGTTGATCACCAAATTTGTAACAAACGGTGGTTAATAGTCCATGCTTTGAGCGGACAATTTCTTTACCAGTATTTAAAAGCGCAAAGTTTCCTGTTCCGTAAGTTGTCTTGGAACTTCCTTTCTCAAAACACGCTTGACCAACCATCGCAGCATGTTGATCTCCAAGATTTCCAGAAATTGCTATTTCTTCACCGAACGGCCCGTTGGCAAGAGTTTTTGCGTATATTTCGGAAGAAGATCTAATTTCAGGCAATATTTCAGCAGGGATATCAAATATTTCGAGTAGGTCGTTATCCCAATTTAAAGTTTCTAAATTCATCAACATAGTTCGAGATGCATTAGTGACATCGGTAATGTGCCGGCCACCTGATAAGTTCCAGATCAGCCACGAATCAATTGTTCCAACTCGCAAGTCGCCCTTGGCGAGTGCTTGTTGCACCTCAGTTACATTCTTTAGCAACCAATGAATCTTGCTGGCAGAAAAATATGGTGCGATTGCAAGCCCGGTACGGTGAATCAAGAGCGATTTTTGGGTCTCCGTCAGGCTATTTAGAAATTCTGCAGTTCGCGTATCTTGCCAAACAATGGCTGAGTGCAGCGCTTTTCCAGTTTTGGCGCTCCAAGCAACCACAGTTTCTCTCTGATTCGTGATTCCCAGCGCTTGGACTTGGCCTTTCTCAACCTTTGCTTTAGCACAAGCTCCTTTTATTACCGCCTGCGTATTTTCCCAAATTTCTTCGGCGCTGTGTTCTACCCAACCAGAATTTGGGGTGAATTGCCGGTGCTCTTTCTGATCGATTGCGATAACAGAGCCAGATCCATCAAAGATCATGCAGCGAGTGCTACTTGTTCCTTGATCCAGACTCGCAATGAATGCCATATCCTTAACCCTACAACGAAATTAAGCGCCGCAGAAGGGAGGGATAGAATTTTTACCTCTAAATTAAATCCTGACCAACGACTTGCTGCGCTAAAGACCTTAGCATCTGATGAATTCGATATTTTAATAATCGGCGGCGGTGTTACAGGCGTCGGCGCAGCACTTGATGCTGCATCACGTGGTTTAAAAGTAGCCTTAGTTGAAAGCCAAGATTTTGCATCGGGAACTTCTAGCCGCTCCAGTAAATTAATTCATGGTGGCCTTCGCTATTTAGAGCAATACGATTTTAAATTGGTTCGTGAAGCGCTACATGAGCGTGAATTGATGGTTTCTTCACTTGCTCCGCACTTAGTTAAGCCGGTTGGTTTTTTATACCCGCTTCATCAGAAATATCGCGAGCGTACTTATGTTGGCGCCGGGCTTGCACTCTATGACGTTCTTCGCGGTTTCCAACGTGCACTTCCATGGCACAAACACTTAAGTGAGAAGAAGATTGCAGAGATAGCACCTTCATTGCGCAGCGATTTAATTTATGGCGCGATTAAATATTTCGACGCTCAAGTAGATGATGCTAGACATACATTGGCAATCGCTAGAACTGCGGCTCGCCATGGTGCGGTAATTGCAACCAGAGTCAAGTGTGAAGAATTAGTGCGAGACGGTAAGCGCATCGTTGGAGCAAAAGTTCGTGACTTGACTTCTGGTAAGAAAATTACGGTTAGTGCAAAAGTTACGGTTATGTGCGCAGGTGTTTGGAGCGATGAACTTCATGAAGATTTCGGTTTGAAACCGGGCTACCAAGTAGCCATGAGCAAAGGCGCCCATATCGTTCTTCCAAAGAGCGCAATTAATGCAGATGCTGGAATCATCTTAAAGACCAATGTTTCTGTGCTCTTCATCATTCCGTGGGCCGATAAATGGATTGTGGGTACCACCGATACGCCGTATAAAGCGGATCGGACCAATCCCGTTGCAACCAAAAAAGATGTTGATTACATTATTGAGCAGGCAAATCGCGTATTGCATCCCAAAATAAGTGCCAATGAAATAGTTGGTGTTTTTGCCGGTCTTAGACCATTGGTTGCCAATGCGGCCGATTCAAAAACCACCAAACTTTCGCGTGAACATACTGTGGATCGTCCAGCGCCTGGTTTCGTAAGTGTTGCCGGCGGAAAATACACGACATATCGAATTATGGGTAAAGATGTCATTGATTTAGCGGTAAATGACTTAAGAAGGATCGTTGCCGATTCAGTAACAGATAAAATTCCCGCGATCGGTGCCGATGGTTATTTTGCTCTTGCTCAGCAATGCAGTCAGTTAGCGCAAATAAGTGGGCTCACTGAAGATTCGGTCACACATCTTTTAAATCGTTATGGATCTCTTATTAGCGAGATATTTGAAATTATTGAAGACGATAAAAATATGGCACAACCACTTTCTGCCGGCCTACCTTATTTAAAGGCCGAAATCATTTACTCGGTAACTCACGAGGGCGCCCAAAGCGTAGATGATGTGCTTTCTCGCAGAACCAGAATTGCCTTTGAGGCAAATGATGGTGGCGAATCTATTGCATCTACTGTTGCTGCCTTAATTTCGCCAATCCTTGGTTGGGATGCTGCAGCCAAGAAAGCTTCAATTAGCGAATTTACAAGCAAAGTAAAAAATGAGCGAGCAGCGCTCGAAACACTTCTGCAACGTGTTCGCTAATTCTTGATCTGATTCTTACATACATCGCTTGTTGGCTTCTTGACTGGAGTAGCTGAATTTGATGGCTTTGGTGTTGGAGTTGGTGCCAGACCTTCGATAATAGAAAAAGAAATTGGCGCTTTACTCTCAGCATGTGTGCCTGTTGCATCTTTAAATCCAATATTTCCATTCCATATTCCAGCCGGAACACCTTTAATGCTTAATTTCCATGATCCGCTAGTTGAACGAACCACAGTCTGAATTGGCTTGGGCTCAATAGGTGTAGCGCTGTCTAAATAAAAGCGAACCGTTCCGGTTACTACTGGTCTGCCATCTGGGCGAATGACATCGACCTCTAAGTTGATTGGTTTATCACTCGTAGAAAATTTAACGTTTTTATAAGTGAGTGAACTAGGTTCATTCTTCGGCATCTGGTCGGCAACTTCAGGAACCCATGCGCCCTTAATTAAATCTAAGAACGTTGCAGGGGTTCCGCGGAAAACATTTAAATCAACGCGTGATCCTGGCACGCCGTATTTCGGGGCAATTCCACAAGATGTGTACTGCCAGACTGTCCACTGCGAAGAGCAATTTGCTGTCGTCCAGGAATGAACAAAGCAACCACCTTCTTTTAACCCAGGTTGGGCAATGGGATCAGCCGGATCAATCGCATATTGCGCAAGCCACAATGGATATTGGCGCAGTTCATCATCTCGAACCATCGCACCTTCTAGAAAGTTTGGATACGAATACAAGATCGGTGTGCGTCCAGTTTTGTCCTTAATAATCTGCAAGAAAGTTTTCGCCCAGAGAGTGATCTGTACTTTAGGTAAGTAACGGGTGCAAGTTTTACCGGATAGCGCAACGCAATTATTTTCTAGATCAAGTGCGTAGGGCAGATCTCGCTCGTTAAATCCACCTAGTGCACCAAGGCGCCACAGCACTTTCTGGGCCTGAGTTTGAGCGTCTAGGACTACTTGTTCGTCAGTCTTTACGTCAGGTAAAACTGCATAGTGATAAAAACCTGTATATAGACCAGCGGCTTGAGCGGCAGAGCGATCCATGATCAGATATTTCAGAGAAAGCGCATCAGCATCATCGCGAGTATCAGAAGCTTTGATAAATACAAAGCGCAATCCAGCGGAGTGAGCTTTTTCGAAGTCGACCGGTGCATCGTTGGGATGTTGCCATCTACTTATATCCGCGCCATGAATTCGACCGCCTGGACCGAGTTGATCAACTATGGCAAGCGATGAGGCATCCGAAATTTCTGGTACTGCGCGCACTTTGATTGCGCGGATATTAGAGTAGATATTCTTCTTCAAAATATATGCCTTGGCACGATATTTAACATCAGCATCTTGCGCTGTGGCAACGGCAGTTACTTGCCATGTTCCTACTTTGGTGGTCTTGACGCTGAATTTTGTATCTTGCCATTTTCCGTTAAGCTGAATTTGAACCGTTACTTTAACTCCAGACTTAGCTGGTTTCAGAGATCCATAAAGGGTAATAATGGGTTCTGCTCCACCTGGAGTTTGTTTGAGAGCCATAGTTAATTTAGATGGCGCAGCGCTTGTAGCCACCGTTTGAAAAGAAAGTAGCGCAACGCTCATTGCCAGGACTACTGAAACTTTTCTCATGATAATTCTTCAATTTCAATACTTATATCAAGCACTTCATTTATTGCAGATTTAAGTGAGTTTTGTAGTTTTAAACGAGTTGGAGAATATTCATGTCCACCTGAAAATTTACGAGCATCTGAAAAATCTAGTCTCAAGGTCAAGCCATCGAACTCTGCTAGCCGAGCATCGAAATATGCGATCCAAGCTATTCGATCCTGCGATTCGAGGTGATCTAATACCTGGTTCCACTGCGAGCGCAGCTCTGCCAAAGTTAAAGTTGAGGCCATAAGCCAAACTTTAGTGGCACATTAATGCTGAACTAAGTTAGTGGCGCGGTGCGCCGATCAACTTAAAATATTCACCAGTGAGAAAAACCCGGAGATTAAGAGTTCGATCCGGCATCACCTGCAAATGCTGGGCAATTCTGGCAACAATTTGTTCTACTGATTTTTCGCTAACAAATCGTACCTTTGCTATTTCTGAATTAGTCAACCCTTTGGCAAGTAGGCGGAAAGTATCAATTTGAATATCTGTAAATTCATTCAGTATCGAGTTAAAGGCGTTCTCATGTAGTGATCCGTGGCTATTTACCCAGGCCATCTTCTCTTTTCCATTGATCGCCCCGATGGACCGGCCAATTGCTTGGCTCACAACGGCTAGATCTGCAATAGATCTTTTGAGAATTACCTGAGAGCCCTGAGGAATTTGTTTTTCGATCAATCCTAATAGCCGCAAATCGGGACAAGCGGTCATTAATACGATCCCTAATGCGGGATTAACTTTTCTAAATTTTGCCACCAAAGCAATCGCCTCTGCGCCGGCAAACTGTAAATCGATCAACGCCACTTCAGGAGATAGAAATTTGTAGAGACTTTCTGCAATTTCAGAAGTACTTGCTTCGGCAACAACGTTTACTGCTTGCAATCGTAATGCCGCACTAAGCGTTGCCAATTCAAAGACGTCATCGCTTGCTACTAGTACTGTCGGCGAAGTCGGCACAACTAAAGGTAGCGTATGCGCTTAGGAAACACATTACAAAAATGAAAGTCTAGGGTGAACCCCATTAGATTAATTTTCGTATTGCTTCAGGAATAGATTCGATGATTGACGTGGCGGATATGGGGGCATTCTTAGAAGCTTTTTGAGCAGCGCTATTGTGAATAAGCGCCCCAGTGGCGCCAACACGAGCCAAGTTATTTTCATCATTTAATATCTCGATGTAATTAGTGGCAACAAGTGCTCCGATTATGCCTGCGAGCACGTCGCCTGAGCCGGCCGTTGCCAGCCAAGGAGTCGCTTTTGGAAGTTCAATAAGAAGTTCATCATTTGCAACGTATGTGATTGCACCCTTTAATAAAACTGTCACTCCCAGTTTTTGCGCAGAAAGTTGTACCCACTTCTTGGGATCGGATTCAATTGCTTCAGATGAGACGGCAATTCCACGTTTCATAAGAAGATTGGCAAGTTCTCCCGCGTGAGGCGTTATCAAAGTCGGCTGCTGCAATTTGCCTGCCCAATTCAGCGCACCAGCGTCAAGAATTGTTGGAACGCTTTGCGCCTTCATGATTTGAAACCAGCGATGGCGTAACCAAGTCGTAAAGTCGCCATATTTTTTTCCACTAACTCCACATCCGGCCAACCAAGCATCAACTTTGCCTGGTTGTACTAAGGCTTCAGGACAGGCGTGAAGAACCAGATGAGCAAGACCAGATGAGCTATGAAAGCGAAGTACGCCAAGGCCAGTTGCAAGTGCAGCTTTCGAACTCAATACAGCAGCTCCTGGATATTGAGCCGAACCGGTTATGACTCCAAGGCAACCGCGAGAATACTTATGGTCGATTTCACTTGGGATAACGATCTGCTTTCGAGCGTCTTTGGAAGTCCATTTCATAGCTTTCATAAGAAACATCTTACGCCTTATTGGCGTTAACCAATTTTGCAAGTATTGTCCCCGATATGGAAAAAGAGAAAGTTCGTTGGGGTTTTATCGGAGCCGGGTATATCGCAAAATTAGCGCTTTACCCCGCATTACTTAATTCTAACGAAGGTGAGATCTATGCAGTTGGCGCTAAGGATCGTGACCGCGGACTAGCGCTATCTCCTTCAGGACTTGTATATACAAATTACGAAGATTTGTTGGCAGATCCTAAAGTAGAAGCAATCTATATCTCACTTCCGAATTCACTTCATATTGAATGGTCTATTAAAGCGATGCGTGCTGGTAAACACGTCCTATGTGAAAAACCAGCAGCGATGAATGTTGCGCAGTTAAAAGAAGCAATCTCTGTTGCCAATGAGACTGGATTAATTTTTATGGAAGCTAGTTGGAACCGCTGGCATCCGCGCACACTCCGTCTCAAGGAAATTGTTGATTCAGGTGTGATAGGAGAAGTTAAAACTATCAGCTCAGCATTTACTTACGATGGTTTAGATCCAACAAATATTCGCGCAATTCACGAACTCGGCGGTGGCGGACTTTATGACCTAGGCCCATATTCAGTTGCGGCACCTATTTGGTTGATGAATTTTGCACCTGTTACAAATATCAAGACGGATGTTAAGTGGCACCCAGGTGGATGCGATGAGACTGTTAGAACATCATTTGATTTAGGCGGCGCACACGCCGAGGCACTTACTTCAATGAATACGCCAAACACACTTTATTTTGATGTGGTCGGGACAAAGGGAAGAGTTTCATTGACCGGTAACGATGCCTTTAACTCTCACAACAAGCCAAGCACTCTTGAACTAGAGATTGATGGCAAGGTAACTGTTGAGAACTTTGCTGCTTGCGATCCGTACCAGCTTATGGCTGATGCTATGTCTCGCCGGATTCGCGGAGGTGAAGGTTGGTTGATGCCGCACTCTGATTCGATCGCATTTGCTCAAGTATTCGATCGCGCCTTTGAAGTTATGGGTCGTCCATAATTAATGTCAGAACCACTATGGAGTCCTGGGAAATCTACTAACGCCTCGCTCATTGAATTAAATAAGCTGGCACAGTCGAAGGATTACTCGGAACTACACAAGTGGACTATCGATAACCCAGCAAAGTTTTGGCGCTTTGTTGTCAGTGATTCGGAAGTTGTAGGAAATTTTGGGGATACCGTAATCTCTGGCTCTGGTTTCTTTAGGACAGAATTCTTTCCAGATGCTAAGTTGAATGTGGTTGATACATTACTTAAGGGAGTTCCCGACCAAATAGTAATAACTGAGATTTCTGAATCCGGAATTTGCCGCACATTTACAAGAGGTGAAGTGAGTGAGCGAGCCAACCAAGTTGCTAGATCGCTTTTGAACGCAGGAGTTGTCGAAGGAGATGTTGTTGCGGCCTGCGTAGCAAATACCGCTGAAGTGGTTTTTTTTGCACTAGGTGCGCTCAAAATCGGAGCAATTTTCTCAAGTACTTCAGCAGATTTCGGTGCCGCCACCGTTCTAGATCGCTTTCAGCAGATCTCACCAAAGGTGCTTTTAGTTACTACAGATTATGGTTACAACGGCAAGCAGATTGATTGCCTCGAGAAAATAAGCGAAATTGTTTCTGAATTGCCATCTTTAGTAAAAGTTATCGCCATCGGTTCAAAGCCCAATCCCTATATCTCATTCGAAAATTGGGTTAGCGCAATTGATGGAAGTGAAGAGATATCAATAACGGGTCCCTTCAACCGACCTGGATTTATCCTCTTTTCATCTGGAACTACAGGTAAACCAAAGTGCATTGTTCATAGCGCAGCAGGTGTATTGCTAAAGACTTTGAGCGAGCAGAGATATCACCTAGATATTCATGATGGCGATAAAGTCTTTTACTTCACTACTTGCGGCTGGATGATGTGGAATTGGTTAGTTGCCTCGCTAGCAACTGGCGCGGGCATTGTTTTATTTGATGGCAATCCGATGTATCCAGGTCCAGAAAGGCTCTTTGATATTGCAGAAGCGGAAGAGTTGACCTTTCTTGGCGTTTCAGCGAAGTACATAGACTCAATTCGAAAGAGTGAGTTAACACCTAAAGATTCGCATAATCTTTCTAAGTTAAGAACCATTGCATCGACTGGTTCACCGCTAAGCCATGATGGTTTTAGATATATTTACGAATCAGTCTCACCTACGGTTCATCTGGCATCAATTTCCGGCGGCACCGATATCTGTGGTTGCTTTATGTTGGGTTGGCCTGAACTTCCGGTATTTGCGGGACAGATACAAGTGCCGGCACTCGGCATGGATGTGCAAGTTTTGAATTCGGATGGCACCCAGACGAAACCGGGATCTAAGGGAGAGTTAGTTTGCGCCAACACATTTCCTTGTGCGCCCTTGTTCTTCTGGGGAGATAAAGAGAATGAGAAATACATCGCTTCTTACTTTCAAAAATTCCCAGATATCTGGACCCATGGAGATTTTGTAGAGCCAACACTTGAATCTGGTTACATCATGCACGGTAGATCCGACGCGACTCTAAACGTTGCTGGGGTACGAATCGGAACCGCTGAGATTTACCGAATAACTGAGGAGTTTGAAGAAGTTCTAGAAAGTTTGGCAGTTGCCCAAAAATGGCAGACCGATACGCGGATAGTTCTCTTCCTGAAGTTAAAACCAGGCTCAGAACTAACAACTGAACTTTCCGATCAAATAAGGCAGGCGCTAAAGAGGAAAGCGAGCCCGCGCCATGTGCCAACGCTGATATTACCGGCGCCAGATTTTCCTAGAACTAAGAGTGGAAAATTAGTGGAGCTAGCAGTTACGAGAGCGCTAAACAAAGAGCCAATCGATAACATAGGTGCCTTGGCTAATCCAGAATTACTGGATTGGTTTAAAGACTTAGATCTTTAACTTTCTCCCAAGTACGCGAGCTCCAAGAGTTAATCAGCGCCTGCTGCACGCTCACTACATCAACTGCCTCTTTAAAGCTCTGTCCGAACTTTGTGCTCTCTGCAATTGATTGCATAAAGGAATAATCCTCAATCGCAACTAGATCTTCAAAGCCAATCGCATTTGCTTGACCCGGAACGAAAGCGCCATGGAATGGGAAGCGATCTCCACCGTAGATAGTGGTGTATCCAGTGTTTAGAGAACTTCCTAATTCGTAATACTGAAGTTCATTGATCTTCTCAAGGTTCCACATCAGCGAACCCTTAGTGCCGTAGATCTCAAAGGCGTTCTGGCTCTCTGGGCCTACGACGGTGCGGCTTACCTCAAAGGTTCCAGTTGCACCATTTTCAAATGTGCAGAGCATCGATGCAAAGTCTTCGTTTTCAACTTCGCCCTTTGGATCAGATGCCTTTCCGCGCGAATAGTGTCCCGCGTTGCCACTCGGTAGCGGACGTTGTTTGATTGTGGTGTTCTGCATTCCGACTACCTCTGAAATTCCACCAACTAAGAACTGCGCCATTGAGACGCTATGGCTAAGAATGTCACTGGACACGCCGTATCCAGCATCAGCAAGTTTAAATCTCCAAGTTAGAAGACCGAGCTCATCACTTCCATACATACTTAAAAAGCGGCCGCGGTAATGCGTAATTTCGCCAAGCGCCCCACTTGCAATGAGATTCTTTGCATGAAGTACCAGCGGTGCCCAGACATAGTTATATCCAACTCCTGTAGGAACTCCTGCACTCTTAGCAAATTTATATGCCTGCACAGTTTGTTCTGGTTTTCCTCCAATTGGTTTCTCGCTAAATACTGCTTTGCCAGCCTTTGTGGCCGCTTCAATCATCGGCAGGTGCAACATATTTGGTGCTGTCACCCAAACTGCATCAACATCATCAGCGGTCGCAGCTTCCTTCCAATCACCAGTAGCGCGCTTAAATCCATAATTTGACACTGCGCTCTCTTGGCGCGCGGGATCGACATCTGCACAAACTTGTAAGACTGGTTCAAAAGAGCGATCAGGAAAAAGTGACGGAATGCGAAGCGCAGAACGTGAATGCGCCTGTCCCATCCAACCTAGCCCTAGGACGGCTATACGGATCTCTCTCTTCATTTACTTACCTTTCCAGACTTTTCCGTTGGCAGAAGTCATTGGACAACGTGGATCTTGCACTTGATCGTTCCAGGAATCGCGGATCCAATGATGTGCTGGATCATCACAGAAAGCCATGCTGCGTTCTGGTGCAGGGCCAGCCATAACGTTTAAGAAATACATTGGATATTCGGGTGCGGCAATTGATGGGCCGTGATAACCATGAGGGACAACATAGGTATCTCGATCATGCAAAGTTACTGTTTCATCGACCGTTTCATCAACGGTGTAAACGTGGAAAAAGCCCACACCTTCGGGATCGCCGTGATCTGATCCTTCTTTGCCGATCTGGAAGTAGTAAACCTCTTCATTAATTGTTGGACAGCCCGGGAACTTATCGTGGCGATGTGGAGGCCATGATGAGAGATTGCCACCGGGTGTTAGGACTTCACAAACAAGAATCTTGTGGCATTGCGTAAAGCTAGTTGGAGTTGCAATGTTATTAACCTGACGAGTTGCCTTGCCTGAACCGCGTACTTCAACTTGAACTTGTTCAGCAGGTGTGTAGCAGACTGGGAACTTCTCGCTCGCTTGCGCGGTAAGAAGTGCTATTTCCCCTGTCGCACCTGAAAAGGTAACTGTCGATCCAACCGGAAGATAGATCCAATCTGAAACAGCCGCAAATACTCCAGTTCGACCCTTTAGCTCAAATGTTTGACCGTCGACAGAAACTGAAACGTTTTGCGATGAAAGAGGAAGCAGAACTCCTTCACGATCCTTTAATTCAACTTTAAACTCAGATTTGGTTGCGAAGTTATAGTTATAGAAACCGCAGTATTCCCAACCAGCATCGTGGGGCGTTAAGGAAATTTCGTGCTCGCTCGTTTTGAGAGTGCCCGCTGGTTTATACCAACTGCTCATTTTCTATCCTCTTCTGACCATTTGCGCGGCACGGGAAACAGCGGTTTCCACATCTAACGCGTCACCGAACAATAACGCGCGTCCTGGTACTAAGCCGCGAATATTTGGAACTTTCAGGGCGTTATCCCATCTAGCAAAAACTTCTTCCCAATTGCTGCCAGGATCTCCACCCAATAATAAAATTGGGCAGCTAGTTGCCGCCGCAACTTTCTCTGGATTTGCCGGCGCAGGAATCTTTAACCAGGTAAATGCTGAAGATGAGCCAAGACCTGAGGCGATAGAAACTACCTTGATTAACTTCTCTTCCGAAGAATCAAGCACCGCTCTGCCGTTTTCATTCTTAATATATGGAAGTGGTTCAATCATTGATACCAGCTCAAAATCTGCGAGTTGTGTTGTTACCGCTGCAACCATCTCAATGGTTCGCGCAGTTCCAGGATCAGACTCATCGATGCGCAATAAAGTCTTTCCGCCATCTAGCCCCATGCTTCGAATATGTTCGGCGTCATAAGCGGATAGGCGATCATCTAGTTCCCACGAAGCTCCAATTATTCCGCCGCGGTTCATGGTTCCGATGGCAACTTTTCCTTCAAGCGCTCCAAGCCATGCCACCTCTTCGAGAATATCTGCGCTAGCCATCACGCCATCAACGCCTTGTACAGCTAAACCTCTAATCAATTTATCTAGCAAGTTAAATCGATCAGCGATCGCAGTCGGATTAGCACCGGCTGCGATTATGCCGCGCGCAGTGTGATCGGCTGCAAGCAACATCAAGCGCCCATCTTTGCCTGCAACGCTACGGCGTGATCTCTTCTTAAGGGCAAGCTGGAAAGATTTAGGGTTATTAATGCGCGCCTCAATCAATTCTAGGTAACGCTTTCGCTCTAACTTCACGGCTTGCTCCCCATCTTTTCAATAAACTCTTCTAAAACTTCTAAAGAGGGCATGGCATCTGCGCACATTAACTGACTTGCGAGGTACGCCCCGGCAGCGTTGGCAAACAATCCGATCTTTTCTAACTCCCAGCCGCTAATCAACCCATGAATCAGCGCGCCACCGAAGGCATCGCCAGATCCCAGACCGCAAACCAATTTTATCGGAAGTGGTTTGATCACATGAGACCGATCTTTGGTAGCAAGCAGAACTCCATCGCCACCCATCTTCACGATCGCCAATGAAATTCCGCGGTTAAGCAGATCATCGGCTGCTTTCGTTGGATCTGAGATCCCGAGGGCAACTTCACACTCAGCGATATTTCCTATTACAATCGTGCAATCTGAAATCGCACGTTGCGCAGCAAACCGAGCATCATCTCTGCTCTTCCAAAACGAGGGACGATAATCTAAATCAATAATCGTTTCTTTAGCGCGGCCCCTGACTTCCAACCAATTGAAAATACTCTCGGCGGTAGTGCCGTGTGAAAGAGCACAAGCGCTAACCCAGAAGTTCTTAGCGGCCTTCAGAGTCTGGTCATCGATATCTGAGACAACAAGTTGGGTATCCGGTGCCGAAAGTTGGCGGTGGAAAATAATCTTGGGATCCTCGGGTGGATCTTGAGAGGCGAGAACAACAGGTGTAAGTCCACTCTCGGCAACTTTCACAAAACTTGTATCGACTCCAAAGCTTTGCAGCTTATTGACTACAAACTCACCCAATGGATCTACGCCAACTTTTGTGACTATGGCGCTCGTATGGCCAAGTTTCGCTGCGGCTACGGCAACGTTTGTTGGCGATCCACCAATTGATTTTTGGAAAGTCTGTGGCTGGCTAAAGGAAGTGTTTATCTGCTCGGAGAAAAGATCGACGCTTATTCGGCCCACGGTTAATAGGTCGAGACCGGTTGTCATCATTTCCTAACTTAAAAGAACGGGGAGCACTTCATAATTTATAGTCCGAACTATATAGTGAAGGTCTTACTAAGCGGAATACGGAGTAGTCCAGCAAATGAGAATTGCAGTCATTGGTGCTGGCCGCATGGGTGCCATTCGCGCTGAAGATTTGATTTCGGGCGGCGCTCACGTAACTCTTCTTAACCGCAGAGATAACGTGGCAAAAGAGTTAGCCCAAAAATTAAATTGTAATTCAGCAGAGTATGCGGATCTGCTGAAGCTAGATTTTGATGGATATGTAGTCGCAACTGCAACAAATTCACACTTGGCCATCTTGGACCAATTGATTCCTCTCGGAAAACCAATCCTTTGCGAGAAGCCGATCTCACTTACGGTCGAAGAGACAGATTTAGTTATTGATAAGTGTCAAAAATATGGAACAGAAATTCAGGTTGGATTTCAGCGTCGATTTGATCCGCCAATCGCGCGCGCGGCTAATAAAGTTTCTACCGGTGAAGTCGGAACGCTTTATGCAATGCATATGTATGCGCATGATCACGAGCCTTCTACTCTCGAATTTCTAGAAGGCAGCGGCAGCATTTATCGTGATTTACACGTCCATGATTTCGATCTTGTTAGATGGATTACTCAGAGCGAGATTAAAAAGGTCTATGCAACCCAGGCGGTTCGCGAACATCAACAGTATGCCAAGTACAACGATGCCGATGTTTCTTTAATCTCACTAACTACCGAATCAGGAGTTCAGGTAGCTATTACCGGCACCCGACATAATCCAGTCGGCCAAGATGTCCGTTTTGAATTATTCGGATCAAAAGACTCGATAACTGTTGGATTAAACTCCAAGACTCCAATTCATGATATTGAAGGTGAACTCGATTTTGCGCAGAGACGTTACTCTGGCTTTATTGAGAGATTCCGTCTGGCATTCGTTGAGGAGTCTCGCGCTTTCCACAATTTCGTTTTAGAAAAAACTCCAAATCCGTGCCCACCCATAAGTGCTCGCCAAGCTTTAAGTGTGGCAATCGCGTGTGAGCATTCGATAAATACAGGTGCTGCCGTTGAGATCAAAAATTAAACTTTGGTGGGACGGGTCGGACTTGAACCGACGACGACCGAATTATGAGTTCGGGGCTCTAACCAACTGAGCTACCGTCCCTGGTGGGGTTGCTGCGAACTTTACTGTACTTAAAGCCCTGCCTTGGTAAGTAGTTGATTGAGATGCTCAAGGTGATGATCGGCGTGCGGTAACTCTTCGCGCGTGTGAGTTGTTAGCACCCCGGCAACTGTGCATCCTGCATCTTTCGCCGAAGTTACGCCACCTGGAGCATCTTCAATTGCCCAACACACATCAGTTTGTAAACCGAGGCGATCTGCGCCGAGAATAAATGGTTCGGGAAAAGGCTTTCCACGTGTTACTTGATCAAAGGTGACTGCATTTGCTGGCAATGGAATCTTGCCAGCTCTTGTACGAGCAATCGCTAAATCTGTTGTGCAAGAAGTAACGATGGTCCAAGGAATCTCTCGATCATTGAGTTCAGCTAATAACTCAAGAGCACCTGGAATCGCGTGCACACCTTCTACATTTGAAATTTCTAGGTCGGTAACGCGGCGAATCCACTTTTGAATCTCGGCTTCTTCGCGATCTCGGATCACATTTCTAATAGTTTGCTCAGCAGGAACTCCATGGTGTCCGGCAAGTGCTTCAAGTGGAATACCAGCTTCATTTGCCATGGTGATCCACGAGTTCATTACCGCTGCCGTGGAGTCCACCAACGTGCCATCTAAATCAAAGAGAAAACCGATTTTCTTCAATTACTTAGCCTTATCTTTATCGGTACGAGGATCGCGTTGCATTCCGCGGCGCCCCCAGAACTCCCACATATCCATGGTGCCTAGAACTAGCGCAAAGCCGAATAATAAATCTTCAGCAGGTGCGGAAAAAATTCGTAGACCAACGATGGCATCTGGGTTATACATAACTATATTGCGCGAAGTTAGCCACCAATTGGTTAGGAATTGGAAGGGCAGGATGATTGCGTAAGAAGTCCAAAATGCTGGCCTGGTCAGCAGTGAATTTCTAAAGAGAAATAGATCAGCCATTACAGCTATCGCAAATGCGGTAATGGCAATATCGCTATAGATCATTGACCGAACTCATCTTTGCGCCAGTGAGGTTTTACGGTGGTTACGCCTTCGATCGTCATTATTGCGGCCATAGGCACAACGATAAAGAAGAGGTATTCCTCGAGTGGGATATTAAATGGTCCGATGATTCCGAGCATTTGATCCCGATCAAAAAACCAGTGACCTTGAGCGATTGCATACGCGTCCCAAATAAGAAATGGAATGCTGATTGGTAGAACACTGAGAGCAACTCGCTTGATTCGGCGAAGCACACCAACTTTGAGGAAAATCTCCAGCCAGAAAGATCCGCAAACGGTGAAGATCAACATCGCCATATAACTCCACTTTTGCACGGGTAGATCTTCTCATGTAGTAACGGGGTTGGCAGGTTTTACTTTGGTAGTGTTACCGATATATCGCAGGCGAATTGGGGCAGATCATGGGTGAAATAGAGCTCGATCTACTTATTCGGGTTAGAAAATATTCTAGATATGCCGTAGGCCTGGCAATAGTTCTCTCTTTTGTTGTTACTCAATTTATCGCAGATACGAATATAACTTGGCAGGTAATTAGTGCCTTGATCGCTTTAGCAGTAGGAATTCCACACGGCGCGCTTGATCATTTAATCACCTTGCCGCGAAGTAGCGCCAAGAAGATGACGCTATTCATAGCCATCTATGTGGCTGTCGCGATACTTGCGGTAGTTGCGCTTTTAACATGGAACGTTGCTGGATTTATCTTCGTTGTTGTTATGAGCGCCGTACATTTTGGTATCGGTGATGCCGCTTTTATCTCTGAGATAGATCGGCGCAGCATTGAACCAAAGAAGTTTGCAAAATATCTTTATGCCACCGCAGCCGGAACTTTGCCGGTAGTCATTCCATTGGTAAATGAGAAAAGTACTTCAGCTTTAGAGAAGGTAAATCCGGTGCTTGTTAATTGGCACCATGGCCTTAATTACGATCTCCAGCTATGGGTAATGATCCTCACCGCCGTTGCGCTTCTTCGCTTGGTTCAGAAACGTAGAGAGAGCGATGCCCTCGATTTAATCTTGCTTTATCTATTGGCGACTACTGCACCACCGCTTGTCGCTTTCGCTGTCTACTTTGGTTGTTGGCACGCCATGCGCCACACAGCGCGCTTAACTCTGACACTTCCAAGTTCACAAGCGGCCTTTGCGAAAGGCAGCGCTCAAGGAGCTTTCCTCAAGGCGGTATTGCCCGGAACACCAGCGCTAATCGGAACTTTTGTTATTGCCGCTCTCATAGTTCTATTCCGTGGTGACTCACTCGATGATCAATTCTTATGGGTCTGCCTTGTAGTTGTTTGGGCGCTAACGGTTCCGCATATGGCAGTTACTGCGCGCCTTGATCGAAAGGCGCTTCATTGAAAATCGTTATTTCATTTCTTTTGTTGGTTCTCTCTGCCGCTCCGGCTAGCGCCGCCCCTAGTTATATCTTTCCAGTGGCAGATTGCGAAGTTAACTATGCAAGAGCTCATCATGATTATCCCGCCACTGATATCTTGGCGAAAAAGGGTTGTAAATATGTCTCGCCAGTCAACGGAGTTGTAGATGAAGTAAACCGCACCGATTTGTGGAGCGGTAAAACCAACCTTGGAATCGATCGTGGCGGCCTTTACGTTTCTGTAATCGGTGAAGATGGCGTGCGTTACTACGGTTCGCATTTGATGTCAGTCGTTGCTTCGATACAACCCGGTGTTTCAGTTAAAGCGGGGCAGTTACTTGGAAAAGTTGGTGCAACAGGAAGCGCACGTGGCACCGCACCACATCTGCACTTTGGAATCTCATGGCCAACGCCATCGCAACCAAATGTTTGGTGGGTACGCCGTGGTGTAGTTCTGCCTTGGAAATATTTAGATGCTTGGAAGGCTGGAAAAGATTTATCGCCCGCAAAAGTAGTTAGCGCAGCGCTAGCTAAGAGCGGTGAGATTCCACCGCTTCCCAAGAAGTAAATTAACTACAAAAAATAAAAAAATCCCCGCCGCTTGCGCGACGGGGATTTTAGTAAACGGTAAGTGTTATTAGTTAGCGTTCACTGCATCGGCCTGAGGACCCTTTGGACCCTGTACGACCTCGAATGAAACTGACTGACCCTCTTCAAGGGACTTGTAACCGTTTCCTTGGATAGCTGAGTAGTGAACGAATACATCTTGTCCGCCACCATCAACTGCAATGAAACCGAAACCCTTTTCAGAGTTGAACCACTTAACTGTACCTGTTGCCATGTTTTACTTTTCCTTCGATATGTGGGTGTTTAAGAAATCCTCAAACACGGTCTTCCTCTTGCGCCAGCGATACCGAGCAAAGCACTACTGCCATGAAACGGGTCCTGATTAAGCGTCCGACTAAGGAAAAGGGTACTGCCTAAGCACGCGTATACCTAACGGTGGTCTAGACAGTTACGCCTGAAAGGAGCAAAATTGGCCATCTAGTTAGTAATAGCAAGCGTTTATGCCGCTGGGGAAGGTCGCATAGCGCGGTCTTGCTAGGTACTTACCAGTTACTAACTAGGAGTTTGTAAATGCAAGAGCTACACCAATCTGGCTCAAACAGAGATCGTTTAAGGGAATCTGTCGCCGGTTTACTTGTCATTCATAGCGCACCTAATGCGCTGCGCCCGCATATTGAATGGGGCTTGCAATCAATCTTAGGTACTTGGCTTACTTTGCAATGGCGTGATCAACCATGTGCTCCTGGAACATATAGAACAACAGTTGAATTTCGGGATGTGCGAGGAAGCGCTGCGAAGATTGCATCTGCACTTCGTGGATGGCACTACCTGAGATTTGAAGTACGCGAAGAATCCGAACTTGGGGGAGAGTTCTATAGATCAACTCCCGAGCTCGGGATTCATCGTGCAAGTATTGATGGGCTTGGAAACATTGTTGTGAACGAGCATCAAATTATGGATGCGCTCGCCAAGGGTTTCGATGAAATTTCAATTCGCGATGCCATGGATGAAGTCCTGGGAAATTTATGGGAAAGAGAGTTAGCCCCATTCCGTGAGGTCGAAATCGATCAGATCATTCAACTGCGAGCAATTTAAATTAGATACACTTGCGCCATGACAACACCAGAGAGCCCAATCATTCAGATCGAACGCCGTAAAGCAATTGCTTTATTTGCCTCCGCCGTAATACTTGCCGTTGCGTTGTTCGGTGGATTGATCAAGATTGGCTGGGGAATATCCTCACGTACCGATAACGGAATCGTAGTTACAGGTTCAGCGCGCACCGAAGCTGTTGCCGATAACGCAGTCTGGACTCTCTCTGTTTCTCTTTCTCGCCCAAAAGTTTCTGATGCTGTTGCAAAGGTAGGAAACGACGTTGAGGCAGTAACTAAATATTTGACAGATGGCGGAATTTCGACAGAAGCGTTAACTCTTGGACCCGTTTCAACTTATGCCCAAGAAGAGTATGTAAATGGAAATTCAACTGGCCGCATCCTTAACTACCGAGCTAGCCGCGATATCACTGTGCGTACTAAAGATGTGCAGTTAGTTTCAAAACTATCGCAAGGTATCGGAAGCATCTTGCAATCTGGCGTAAGCGTTAACAATTACGGTCCGCAGTATTACATTTCAACTCTGGCCGAGCTACGCCCACAACTTCTTGAAGCAGCTATGAAGGAT
>Ga0214923_10000497_pt1 | contig 59533 bp, 109 predicted proteins | sample LL1510_MetaG_FD_177993 | JGI IMG/M metagenome (GOLD analysis project Ga0214923, IMG submission 177993) | Freshwater microbial communities from Lake Lanier, Atlanta, Georgia, United States - LL-1510 | ecosystem: Environmental > Aquatic > Freshwater > Lake | place: USA: Georgia | collected...
GCCTTTTGTTCCAGAATGATTCCAGTGCGAGTGTAGTGGAACTTCCCGGTGTGGTTCTTCATGTAGATGGAAGTAAAATCCGGTGGATCGTTCCAAAGAACCATGTAATCGTACTCATCCTCAAACTCACCGATCAAACGTATCATGTCACCAGGTTTCATCGCACCACCTCATCTCACACCAATCTTCATCATGACCAAACACTCAAAGAAAAGTTTGCGCTTGTGATGACGCACGATGAGAACTACCACCGCCGAGAAGAAATAAAAGAATGTACAGATCTTTGTGATCGGTCACGCTCAGATGGCACAATCAGGGAAGCTCGATGTTGAATTGAAGTGCGAATAAACTACAATGACTGCGTTGTCGTCACACAGCCACATCGCTCAACAAATTCTCGTATGGTTCTGATCCTTCGACTAAATACTCATTCAACACTTGAATCGCTCCTCTTAAACGGGCAGCATCGTTGCGTGAAGTACGACCCATTTTAAATTTGATTGATGACTTTTCGAGTTTTTCCATCAGATCTTCCAAAGCACTGACCACCTCCACCGGATTTAGTTTGAAATCTATTTGCCATTGCTTTCTCAAAGCATCGACTCGATCCTGAAGGGTCGGTTCACCAAGTTCTTTGATGATCTCTTCCTGAATGATCCTTCTCAATTGAGAGACATTTATATTCATGCACGTATCTCCGTTATGCGACCAGCGCTTAAATATATCTATTGATTTAGAGAAATTTTGACGTCAAACTGCTTAGCTTCTTTCTTTTCCGCTGTGAGCTGCGATAAAGAAAATCCAGCAATTTCCTTGATGATTTGATCAAGGTCCGAAATGAAAATCTGATCCTGCTCGTCAAGTTCCTTCAACAGGATGAAGAGCAGCTTTTTTGCTTCAGTGTGAGGCAAACACATCTCTTGGTGTTGCACTCGCACACGTATGTTTTCACCGTTTGAATAAACACCTAGTTCTTCGTATTCGTATAGAGAATTTTTCATTCCACCAACTCCAAGTGAAAGTTATGGATCCACCCCATCACTCCGCGGGAAGTTAAAACCTTGAAGTGGGCGTACTTCCCATCTCCCTGGCTCTTCAGTACCAATCCTATTTCATTCCGGTAGAACCGCTGACCGTTCTCTATTCTATCCAGATCATCTTCCTCGTACATGTTAACGTAACTCTTGTGGGAGGGGCTGAGTTGAACCATGGCGCCGGGTTTCATTCCACCACCTCAACATCCAGCCGATAAACCCAACGGATTCCCCAGGGGAATAGAACACTCAGCACATCTAGCCCCCATTTGTTCTGATGTTCGCCCAAGAGGATGGCAAAATCGTCGTTCCTCATGTGTGTTTTCCAAAATTGGCATTGATCATCTGTGTAGATGACAGCCGCATTTGTCCCGATTGTTTTCCGGACCCGGAGAAGAGAACCTGGCTTCACGGTAGTTCCTCCAAAAAAACCTGGTTGCTCCACCCGACCTGGCCGTTCACCATCCAATTGATCCAGGTTCCTTGGGGAGGAGATAGAATGATCCCAATGGATCCACGGGTAATTTCTCGAGGTGGTGGATCAAAGGTTCGAACAGATTTCACGGTGTGATGAAGCATGAGATAATTGGTGATTGTTACAATGACAAGATCTCCGGGTTTCATTCCACCACCCTCACGTTTCCAACATAACACCATCCTACGATATCCCCACAGATCAACTTCACATCGGAACCACGAAGATCAAGAACCAAACCGATTCCGGTTAGAAGCCCGTGGTATTTCCTGGTTTCAGGAGGAACCGATCTAAGTGGGGATGAGAATAACTTGGAGGAACTTCCTGGGGAATCGTTGGTTACAAGATCGCCGGGTTTCATTCCACCACCTCCAGATCAACCCGATAAACCCAACCGATCCTCCCGGATACCATGATCCGGGATCCGTTTCCACCTTGAGGTTCCGTTGTTTCAAGAACAACACAAAGTTCACTTGGGCAAAGAGATCCAATGGCTTTATCGCCACTTACTTTGTTCCCCCAAGTAGAGTAAAGAGGTATGGGATCCTTAAAAACACTCTCAAGTTTTACTAAATCACCGGGTTTCACTACATAACCTCCAATTCCTCATCGAAATAGAAATCCAAGTAACATAGGCTTCGTACAAAATCACCCGGGTTCATATGATGATTCCTTTATGATCTCATAAGGGATGTTGTGTTTCCTGGCCCTGCTCAGCATGTCCTTTGTTCCCCGGCTGGAATCAATATTGTTGTGAAATGCAAGAACCAGATCGGGCTTTCCCTCATCTATCATCTTCTGGTTTCTCAGCGGACCAGCGGCTCTACCATTTTTGGTCCACTCTGCTGGGAAACAAACCACCTTCAAACCTAGTTCCTTTCCGATCTGGGCCCCTAATAGGTCGGCACCCCTGCAACCACCGTGTATCAAGGTCGAACCTTTGGGAATTGAACTCAATCTATCCAGAATCAATTCGACGTTGTTCCAATCCCTGGAACCGCAAATCAAAACGTTCATGGCTGTCATAATTATACACGGACAAACAGATGAATTTCACGAAGCTATTGAGAGAATACATCAACGAAATTGCGTTAGATTCGCGCGGAAGACTTACTTCCGATGACGGAAAAAACTTTGTTCTCAAACCAAATGGTGGTCCATGGATCAAGAGTTTGGCAAACAGCTTACGATGTTATTCAGTATATAAAACAGTTGAATCGGGAGACGTAGATCCACTAACGATCGTCAGATCGATGAAAGATCCCATCGGAAAAACATCTATAAAGATTACCAAAGGGACAATCGATGAAATATTGGGAAAAAGTGTCAACGTGTGCGTCCCTTGGCTGGAAGGGATGGAGATCGATGTTGTCACAACTCCTCAATCCAGCAAAACCCTTGGCATTCGCTTTGGTAAAAAAGTTGCCGAAAGTTTGGGAAAACGCTTCGTTCCGGCAGGGACACTAAAGGATCTAGGTTCTGCAAAGATCAAAAGTGAACTTCCTCCAAGTTACTCGGAAAAAACCGTGAGGGGATTGCAAAAATCGCTCGAAAGAATGAAGTCATCTGAGCAAGGAACCCTGCAGAAACACTTTAGACCTAGAGATAGAAAGTTCATAGAAGATTGGCAGAAAACAAGGGAATTGGGAGAATTGAAAGAAGGAAACAGGGTTCTGCTCGTGGATGATGTTGTTTCCGATGGAAGTACTCTTAGAGAAATGGGTAGAGTCCTTCTCGATTCCGGCATGGACGTCGTTGGTTGTTTGACGCTTTTCAGTACGAATTAAATTCGTGTTTCTTTGTTGAGCACAATTACTTCATCATGCGGGGCGATGACGATGTTGCTGACGCCGTCAGCTAGCAACAGATCGATTTTGATGCAAACAGATTTGCCTCCGTACAACAACTCAACATCGCTCGGTGGAGCCATCAACACGCCAACGATGGGTGTGGAATCCATCAACCTACCGCGATGGTACCGAATAACCTGTAGGAGATCACCTGGTTTCATTGGCAACCTTGAAGTACATCAGCAAATCATTGGCAAATTCTTTCGTGATTTTGCCATCAGACCACATCACTTCGAAGTACGGCTCCCTCATCGCCTTATCCTTGTTGAGAGACAGGATGGTGCCCATCGTGTACCTTGGGCTTTGCTCGGGAACTTTGGCCGTTATCAGATCACCTACTTTCATTTCAGATCTCCTCCAGGTAGTTCCAGTTTACCCATCCGATCTTCCCGTTGAACGCCACCTTGATCCAGGCTCCGTCAGGGGGAGAAACGATGAGCATGAGGGAATTGAATGGGATCCCATCATCCGGAAGGCGTTTGTTGACCCGATTCGCCGTGGAATAGAAGTTGGTGAAACACAGGTTTTTGACGAGCCCTCCGGGGATCATGTTGTCAGTATATCATCACACGGTGGAGGTTTTCACTCCCACACGGTCATCTCTGGATTGCATAAATTCAGAGATAAAAACCCTCCTCAGGGTACCCATCTCGTGCTCCTTCATCACACCATCGTTCCACAGAACACGATAGATCCACGGTGCTCCAAACGGATTCTTCAGCTTCGTTGGGTCAGGATAAAAATGGAGGATGATTCCAACCAGGCGCGGATTCAGCTCCCCATTCCAATCCACTTTGGCAACGGCATCACCTATCCGCGTGGATCTTTACTTCCAACAAATCCTCAATGATCTTTTTGAGGCAACCCGCACCGGTGCCCAGGTTCCCCACCTCGCCAATCGGTATTTGGTCCGTGCCCCATAGCACCTGCACCAAGAATATAGGTTCTTGACACTTGGTGACCTTATAGCAATCTTTCATTATTTCCCTGCCTATAACAATGCCCGAATATTTCGAGTTTTCTCTGAGCACAACCAGATCGCCGGGTTTCATTGGGCACTGCTCAGCACATCAAAGCTGCAGTAAGCATCGCCGAATTTGAGGAACTGACCATTTGCAAAAATGGTATACCATGCTTGGCAAACCCCTGGATAGCCCTCGTCGAATTCAATAAAGATGCCAACGCAGTGAGTTATTTCTTTCTGATACCGCTCAGCCACTCGAATCAAATCACCGGGTTTCATTCTCGATGCTTTGTAATCGCGCACGGCTTGCAGGCCGTGATCGAGCTCTCGATTGCGGCGCTCAACCTCTTGAATCAAGTCATCGGGTTTCATACAATCAGCATATCTCCTGCGGCGTAGGATTTCACTTCAAAATCCCACGAGGTGTTTATCGCTCCTGAACTCGGTGATGATTTCCCACAGGAGTTGGGGAAGAGAATCATGGATGTGCAGGTATCCTGGAACGCCATCGTAAGTGCAACACCAAGCGGCGCCAGGAGATACCACACCAGGTTTTTCTCTCCAGATTCGGAATGATTTGATTAGGTTCATAGGTTCAACATCAGCTAAAATCTCCCGTGATCAAATCCCAGCTTCCGGATCCATGGCCTACGCAGTGATCTTCCTCAACTGGGCTTCTGTACAATTCCATCCCCTCGGGGCACCACCGTCCCGGGCCACGGGTGGTGATGATCTTCAGCATGTCGTCTGGTTGAACCTCCTCATCATATTCATTGAGGATCTTGGTGCCAGGTTTGCCCCACACCGCCACCCAATCCTCCAGGGAATTGATGCCCCTCTCGGGGATGACGTGTAGGGAGAAAGCCCACCCGAAGGAGGATTTTCCGATGTGCAGAACCTGCGAACCGGGATCGTGGCCACAATGACCACATTTTGCAGATGATTCTTTGTGAAGGTAGTAGTTCGTTCCCACGTTCAATTTCCTCCTAGGATTTCTTCCACATAAAGTTCAGGTTCATCCCTTCTTTCCGTTGCTCTCCACGGTAAGGATCCACGTTCATCTCGCTGAAGATGGGAGCAAGAGCTGATTTCCTCGATTTTGTAGAGGGTTGAACTTCCATTCCGGACTTCCCCTATGAGGTTCTTGTACCCAATCCTCTCGGCCTCCAACTCATCGGAAGCTTCCACGATGAGCTTCGTTGCAATTGTAACGCGATAAAGCATGATTCAATACTCCTTTATGATCTTCTTTGAGGTTTTAAAACCATCCCAATCCACGGTAACCTTCTCTATGATGATTGGATCACCTGGATCATAGTAGGGAGATTCTCGAATCCATGTTAACATGGATTCTCGAATCCATGTTTCGGAGAACTTCTCTACATCACCTTTCTCCCCGCTTTGGGCAAGAATCTTACCTGATTTGGTGGAGGAAATGAAGTAGTGATGCCCTCTTTTGTTCACCATGATTCAATCCTTTTCACAGGAACAACTTCACGAGATTTTCCATCGAAACAGATCCACTTTGAATCTGTTTGTGGTATTTCTCCGCACAACCATCCTCACAGTCCATACCGAAATGAACCGAGGTGCGGTTGATCGGTTTCCCGCATTCACAGTTGATATTAATGGAGAAACCGTTGCCTGATTTCTTGAGCTTGGCCTTCATGATTCCATCCTATCATCCCCGGGCGGAACTTTTCACCGGAGGTTCACCTGGCACTCCAACAATCCGGGCAATAATCCCATTCAAATTTATCGGTACCTGGCCCGTGATCCATTCCACACTTCATCCAACCAGATTCCGAGATGTTTGGATTAGGTTTGATTTCTTCACCGCAATTCCCTCCATCACACCGGATGGAGTACAGGAACTTTTTTCCATCAGGAAGTTCCGCGTAGATCCTCATTGATCCTCCTCCCTGCTTCGAAAGGGCAGTGGTTCACCAATGATAATAGGAATCACCTTTCCACCTTCCTCTGGAAGTTCCAAATTCATGGAATCCAGATGTAGTTCTTCCTCCTCCCATGCATCTCGAGGTTCAACTTCGATGTAGCCTCGATCAACAAGGAACTGAAGTTTTTCTTCGATGCTCATCCTCCCCAGTTCCACGAGGCAGTGTTCGTGAAGATCATCGGTTCCCCAATGCCTGTTACCTTCCTTGGTGATCTTGGGCCCCATGAAATTCTTTTTGATCTCCTTGATCAAGTTCTTCATGGTTCACCGTAGGGATCCACCGGATCCTGATCACCAATCAATTCATACAACCAACTCTCGGTATCCTCAGGAACCTCACTTTTTTCTGGATCCCAAAGGATGCTGAAATCATTGTGCCTCAACACACCCACCAGATCCTTTTCATACCAATTCTCTTCAGATGGAACGGTTCGGTATGTATCACCAACAAATTGGGGGACTTTTGTGATGATCTGAGGAACACCACAATCATCCAGCAACACCGTGTGGAGGGTGAAGATGTTATCCGGTTTTTCGTTGAGATCAACCAGTTCCGATGCAACCTTTTCCTCCTTGAGGAGTTCCAACATAATCTTATCAGCACCACCCGCATCGTACCGGGTAGCGCTTTCAACATCGCTCACCCAACCTTGCCCGGATTCGCTGTAGAACTTAGGAGATTCGTGAACGATATCGGGATCGCCAAGGTTGGAATGAAAACGAAGAACTAAGTTCTTGGTGGCTTTCTTGGCGGGGATCTTTTTTACCGGAATCTTCTTGGTTGCCATGTTTTTATCCTATCACAAGGAGGTGTTACTTTTCACTGAATCCAGAAAATCCCGGTTCAAGCTCAACCAGGGAAATTGTTCAGAATTGTATTCTATCCCTTCCATGCTGTTCACATCTCTCAGTTCAACTGTGAACTTTGCTTCTCTCAGATCCGTTCCGCTCAGATCCGTTCCGCTCAGATCCGTTCCGCACATTTTCGCTCCATACATTTTCGCTCCGCGTAGATCCGCTCTCCTCAGATCCGTTCTGCACAGATCCGCTCTGCACAGATCCGCTCCGCTTAGATCCGCTCCGCTTAGATCCGCTCCGCTTAGATCCGCTCTGCACAGAACCGCTCTGCGTAGATCCGCACTCCTCAGAATCGTTCTCCACAGAACCGCTCCGCTTAGATCCGCTCTCCTCAGATCCGTTCTGTGCAGATCCGCTCCGCTTAGATCCGCTCCGCCCAGTTTCGCTCCGTTTAGATCCGCTCCGCTTAGATCCGCTCTCCTCAGAACCGTTCTGTGCAGATCCGCTCCGCACAGAACCGCTCCGCACAGAACCGCTCCGCTTAGATCCTCTCCGTACAAAAACGCTCCCCTTAGATCCGCTCTCTTGCCACTCTCTGGATCCTTGAGCCAGAGAGAATGTTGACGAAGAATTTCGTTCAGTTGAACGCGATCCATGATTTTATCCTAAATCATCCTACGGTTGTTTTTCGCCAGGGAGGGAAATATAGTGCTCCGAAATGAGGCGCTTGGTACCATTGGATAGCAACACCCAATAGAAACGTTGATCGATCGAAATACCAAATTGTTCATCAAGGATGACGCCCAGGGTCAACGGTATCATCCTCTGCGGATTCACGTAAGTGATTAAATCACCGATCTTCATCTAACACCATCAAATCTGATTCTCGACACATCAAAACCCCGCGGGGGCCGAACAGCACACGCCACCACGGGAAGGAATCACGTCCACGAAAATCGTATGGAATAAATTCAATGATGATGCCAAGGTCGGTCGGCAGATCCATGCCGAAACGTGATTTCCACGTGACAATGTCACCCGGCTGCACTCAGTACCCTTACTGTGTCACGATGATTCAAGAAATAATCGGTAATATTGCCTTGGGTTTCCAACAACTGAATTATGAAAGCCTCTCCAGCGGTTTCGTGGATTGGCTCTACGGTGCGGATGTTGAGCACGATGCCGGTCAAAGCATTCATGCGAATCTTTAGGTGATAACGAACGATGTGCACGAGATCGCCAACTTTAAATTTCATTGCACCACCTCGAGATGATCCGGGGAGATCAGGCAAACTTTACCATCCGCCAGGAGAACTTTGCACATGTCCTTAAATAGAAAAGCATGAGTATCATATCCCAACATGATCATATGCACGCCGATCGCATTGTGCAACGGATGCGGCCAAGTAATTCCTAGAACGCTGTGTGGATAGGTGTAGACAACCTCGGGGCGCAATCGAAGCAGATCGCCGGGCTTCACCAACTTTCCCGATGGCTTTCCGCCGAAGTTAAATTGGCAAGAATATAGTGGTAAATATAGTGGTACATCTTGCCGTCGGGCATCAACACAATGTGATAATCGTTCGGATCGTTGAGAAGTTTCTTGACAACGACACCGACATCACGCTTGCCGCGGCGTTCACCATTTCCCCAACAAATGACCAAATCACCTGGTTTGATGTCGTTCACTTGATCACCTCCACCTTTTCGTAACGAACCCATCCAATTTTACCATGGGAAACCAGGATTTGCACGTACGGAACATCCGTCCTGGAATAACAGGAATCTAGGACGATTCCTAGCTCGGATGTGAGGTATTCGTGTACAATGATTCCGTGTGGTTTTTCGTACATCGGAAGGTAGGTGCCCTCCCAGCGATTCCTAACGAGGTAGCCTGGTTTCACTTAGGTTCTCCAGCCAGTGACAGGGAAACATCCTCACACGATCGACAAGGGCTTTGATGTAGGAAGTCTGACCTGCCCATTCCATTTTTTCTCCAATGATTATTCCGAGCTGCCCATGAAGATGCACTTCGGCGTTTTGAACACGAACAAGGTCACCGGGTTTCACTGTGTCACCGCAAAGAACTTATCCGATGCAAAAATCGACATCTCCCTGCGGGAAAACTTATTCGAAAGCACCTTGAAGTAGTTGGGATACACCGGATCGATGAAACGAGGAACATCCAAGACGACAAACAATTCCTCTGGATCTCCAAGAGCCCAACGATACATGGTTCCGACCTGCAGGCCAGCGGCTCGAATTGTCTCCATGCTTCGATCCTATCACGGTAAAAGTGAGGATTTCACCAAAAATTTTCGAGGTAATTCTTGTTGCTGTATAGAACCCGATCTTCGATCAACACCTTTGCGATGATCTCATTACTACCGACGCTCCATTCTTCGAATCCAAGCAAAAGAAAGCAAGTGTGTGGAGGTAGGTGAGATAGTTTCTTGAAAACAAACCCATTTTTGTCCATGAAAAGTGAAATGAACCAATCTTGGTATCTGGATTGAACACGAACAAGGTCACCGGGTTTCATACAGGATGCAACCTCTGCCAATCCGATCGGCCACCGATCCATCCTACCACACCGTTGGCCGAGATTACACGCACATCCCCGTCAAGCACTTCCACGATCACAACCAATTCTCCGTGGCTCAAGTGTCCGATGACAAAAGCCGGTGATACATCGGAAGGCACGTCCCACAGGTTGCAGTTGTCAGAAGCGCACAGGTCTCCGGGTTTCATTATTGAATTTTTTCTTTTTAAAATTTAAGTGTAATGCAAAAATTTTAAAGCAGTGTATGAATTACAGTATAATTAAACGGAGCCCATCGCCTATTTGAAGAGGAAAAAAATGAAGATTAGCATCTCTAGCCTACGACGTATCATACGGGAAGAAGTCTTGAATTCACGTTTCTTTTCGTCAAAGAGATTGACGGAAGCTTCCGAAGGATATGCCAGCGATCCCCTTGTTGCTAAATTGTTGAGCGTTCAAGACGACGAGCAGGCACAACGAGATTTGTTCGATTCTGAACGCAAAAAAAAGCGGGCAGAGGTAGGACCCAACCAACTTGTGAACAATCTTGGGGTTGCGCTAGATTATCAAGCAGATATTTTAGGGAAAATTTTTGAACTTCTTCTTGAAGCGATAGCCATAGAAGGATTTAATTTGTCGCGACAAATCCTACCAAGCCAGCAAGAATTACTCCAAAAAGGATCGACTGCCTTGCAGCCGTTGATCACCGCACTTCAACGAATTAAAGAACCTCATTTGCAACAAGCCGCAGAAGATTTTACACGAAACATGCTAGATTATGTGCAAGCCCTGGGGGTCATACAGGAAATGGAGGCCCTTGGTCGAAAAATGGACAGGGAAGAAGATTACTCCAAATTCCAACGTAGCGTCGACGCCGACAGGAAAAGAGAAGATGTTTTGAAGAAGGCTCAAAACATGCTAGCCGGTAACCCTAATTTCATGAAAATTTATAGACAATTTAGGGCTAATCCAAAACTCAGCAAATCTGTCACTGATGCCGCTTGGGATGCTTTGACCGTTGGTGGTTGGATGGGCGGCAAATTTTCGGAAAGAGATGTTCTGGCAGCTAGAACTTATTTCACCCAAAATTACACCACCACGCCGCCTCCTCTTCCACCGCGAAGAACGGCTTGATCAAGCTTTCAATCGGGATGATTTGGAATTGAGCTAAGCACCTCGGGTCCCGAGGTGCCGCGGAAAATGTCATACGTATAAATTTTACCGCTTTCTTCCAAGATCTGGATCGTGTAGTTGATCCCAGAGTGATAGTTGGGTGGGTCCAAGACGTCCATAACGATCCCCAGGGTGGGCGGGAAAAGCTTGCTGTCGTTTCGCTTGTTGGCGAACGGCGATGGAAAAAACACAAGATCTCCGCGGCGAGGAATCATTGCAACATCCTATATACTTTCTGTGATTTGTTCATATTTATCATGAAGATGTTACCGCTATTTGAGTCATACTCCGCTGACGAAATAACCTTTGAAATAAAAGAGGATACTTCATTGGGAGAATTTGCAAAACAAATCTGGGTGAAAGCGATGCATCCAGAGATGGGCAGCGTGGGTCACGTCAAGCTGATCCAAGTGAACCCAGAGCCGATGGAAAACGCCAATCCTGACCTCGATAAAAATTCACGAAAAAATTTTGACAGAGCAAGGTTGAGATTTAGCCTGTTTAATCCGACTGTCTGGAGTGTGGATAATTCCTGGATAGATCGTCGTTGGCGGGGAGAAGGAATCGGCCAAGTTTTGTACTTGCATGCACTAAAATATGTGGCTGAAAATTACAAGAGTGTCATGGTGCCCAACAGATCATGGGCAGGAGAAACATCCACAAGCCTCGATGCAGAGCGTGTGTGGAGCGCTCTCGCTCGGCAAGGAATACCGCATGTGGGAGATGTATTCTGGGGTGGTAGCATACAAGATTCTCAGTTGAGAGTTATTCCGCGGCGTGGGCACGGTTGGGAGGAACATCGGACCGGGAGGCCAAGACAAAAGAATTGGCGAACGGACTACGAATAAAAGTCTCTACAGCACCTCGTACTTGTGCACGCTCCCGCTGAGGTTTTCCAAAATCGATATGGTTCCGTCGGACGTGAGAAAGCGATACCACACGAGGCTGTAGTCGGTGGGATATGGCTTTTCAAGCTTTAGGAAAACGCCAAGATGAGTTTCGTATTCAAACGGAACCGCCGTCTTCACACGGATCTTCACCAGGTCGCCAGGCTTCATCACGCCTCCCGCAGTTCATTGTACTTTACCCATCCAACGCCGGAGGAACTCGCAACCTTCAACCAGGTGGATGCTACAAATTCTCCTGGATCTGTCTCTCTCCTGTCCACGATGACGCCCACACCTTCAAACTTATTTTTGAATTTTCCATATCCGATGTATTCTCGAAAGGGAACTGGGCGGTCGTAGAGATAACAGTGAGGTACGTGCGGCCTAACTAGGGTTCCTGATTTCATTCAAGCTCCTTGAGGTATGAGGCATGAATCAATTGCTGCCGTAGTTGCGTGTCGCCCAGCCTGATGGCGCGCCATTGGCTCAGCTGATATTGTGTGTATTTCCTACCGTCCCTGGGGTTATAGCGACGTCCGACCAACAGGTATATTTCATCCGAAAGTGTATGTTTTACCATATCACCGGGTTTCAGCATAGGACTTCTACCTCGTCGTCCCAATACAGGACGTCGTTGTAAACCCGTCCGTCGCGGAGCAACGTCAGATGAATTTTGCTATTGACCTTCTTTTTTGAGGAATAATCCTTGAATCTCAAAACGACACCTGTGACCACCTCATCGCCTGATTCCTTACCGTTGAAATAGACAGTTATCAGGTCGCCGAGTTTCACTGAGCCACCTCATTGCAATAGTGTGAATTGATGTTGTGGATGCCGTTGGGGGTGATGATTCGGTAGAAGGTACGTGGAAGAGAGCGATCATCTTCCACAAATCGTTCCAAGAAGATCACTAGCGTAGGTTGAGAATAAACCAGAGGTGCTTCGCCCCTCTTGTAATTGAGTGGGTAGCTGTGGCTGTAGGCGAGAATCAAGTCACCCGGCTTCATGATATCAATATATCATGCCACTGACCCGGTTTTCACCCGACGCCGCTGTGTCCGTTCGACCCAGTTATCAACAAGAAATTTTTCGAAGGTATGTTTGTCAGGCCACAGAAGATCTGGTAGTCGACAGCGGTGCCACCAGAACAAGAAACAAAGAGCGCTGAGGTACGTACTTCCTGGTTGATTCCTACACCTTGATCTAAGGTAACATAGTTTCCGGTTGAAAATCCGTTGGACGTGAACGCGATGGCCACCTTGTCGCCTACGTTGGCACCTCGATTAACCACGTTGATAAACTTAGTGACATACGGAAAGCTATAGCTGTGTATGGCACCCGCAGTTATTATAGAAGAAGATAGGTACGGCAGAGCAGAGATCTGATACGCCGGGGCTGAATACTCACCATTTGAAGGCCAATTTAGCGACATATTCTATATGTATATGAAAGGGACACAATAGAAAAAATTGTGACGGGACTATGTCTGGATTTACAACCATAGGCAAAAAATCAATATTTGCAAGTGAAAGCAGCATCAATGCAAACTCCGTCGGTCCCTTCGGTTCTCCGCTCATTGCTGAACTAAGTCCTACGGCCAGGCCGCATTCATCTACTCGGTAAACCCAGTACAATGGACTACGTCATCGACAGGGGCAGCGGCCTTTGTTACATCGCAACTGGGGATCATGACGAGCTCTTCTGGTACTTCAGCATCGGGATCTGCCGACGTTCGCCTCTCAAGAAGCCTGAAGTATCGCCCAGGACAAGGTTCGATGTGCAGGATGACTGCAATATTTGATCCAGGTGCGCCGGATACATTACAACTTGCTGGAATAGGCAACGAAGAAGAGGGGTACTACTTCGCCCAGAGGAACCAGGAATTTGGTATCCTCCACCGTGAAAGATCCAAGAGGGAAATAAGGAGCTTCACGATCACAAGCCCCCCGGCCGGTGCTGCTACGATCACTGTCGCGTTGGGTGGCTCATCAATAGCCGTGCCGATAAACGGCGGTGGATCGGCGAACCAAACATCCTATCAACTGTCACAGGCGGATTACTCCCAGGTAGGTTCTGGCTGGAAGGCGGAGTCGATAGATGGAATAGTGTACTTCATCTCCAAGATGCCTGGACCATTTGCAGGCACATTTTCTCTGTTCAACGGAGCATCATCGATCGCCACGATGGCGACGGTGCAAGCGGGAGAGCTTCCAATTGAAACCTTCATCTCTCAGTCACAGTGGAACATCGACAAGTTCGACGGCACCGGAGAATCAAGATTCAATTTGAATCCACGCTACGGCAACGTGTACGGCATCGGCTATCAGTACCTTGGATTCGGAAACGCGTTCTTTTCAATAGAAAATCCAGAGACAGGTCTCCTATCGACGTGTCACATGATCAAGAACGCCAACAGGAGGGACACAGTAAACATACGAAACCCGCAGATGACGGCCCGTTGGGCGGCGATAAACAGCGGATCTTTGGCGACGTCGGTTTCTGTCAAAGGGGCTTCAGCGGGCGTGTTCACCGAAGGTTTGGTAATCAGGAACATCGGACCGGCATTCGCATCGGGATCGTCGAGGGTGGGATCTGCATTGGACTTGGAGGTCACCCCAGTGCCCGTCATGTCCCTAAGAGCAAACACCGTGTTTCAAGGACAATGCAACTACGGCGAAGTAGATGTCTTCAACTTATCGGTAGGAACAGACACCGGGTCTGCTTCGAGCACGACGCTCGTGGAAATATTTATCTATAAAAATGCGATTCTTGGTGGACCTGTCAACTGGCAACACGTCGACGCAGCCAAATCGATTGCAGCGGTCGATTTGGCTGCAACTTCATTCAGTATTGGTGCAAAAACACAATTGATCAAAAATTTTATAGTTGCAGCGAACAGCGCGACAATCCTGTCGCTTCAAGGGGAAAACTTCTTCCTCACGAGCGGAGAGACGCTGACAGTCGTCGCAAAGACGAACAAGTTAACTTCAGACGCGACGTTCTCTCTGTCGTGGTTCGAAGATCAATGAGAATTTTAATCGCTGATCTTAAAACTTTCGATCCAACCCAGTTCAATCCAAGCAATTCCAGCGGGAAAAAGTACTTTTCCCCAGAGTGACCCCCAGTGGTCCGTAATTTCAATTATGATCCCACAGGATTTGTGGAGCATCGACAATCGATCTCCTCCGTATCGACCAATCATCTTACAGGGATTGATACCTTCCTGTAAAACGATCAAACTTCCAACATCCAGCATTGTATCACCGATGATGGTTTAGAGTTGTTTTTGTAATACCAATAAGTATCGTTTGATGCCCTTGATACAAGGTATCACGCAGTACGTTTTGATTGCACGGTCAGTGACGATGACGAGGATCTTTCGAAGGTCGTGGAGGAATTGGTAGTCTTTTTGGGATCGAGGGTGTTTTACCCCACCCGGAATGGACGCCCGGAATTTCGACGGGCTTCTCTTTTTTTCCTAATTCATCTTGAAGCTTCCAGAATTCGTCTTCGGAAACGTCGAAGACCAACTCCTTGACGTCGTCCAAGATTTTTGATGATATTTTTTTCGAATCCAAAACAGGAAACCTGGAGCCCGTCTTCGCGTTGACGACCATGAGTTCTTCTTTGATGATCCTGCGGAGTTCTTTCAACGTGATCTTCATGATCACATAAATATTAGGTTACACAGAAAAAATTTTCAGCAATTTCAATTGACCACTGACTGGACCAGTACTCTTGGTATCCAAGTTCCGTCACGAGCGCGAGCACGCCGAGGCGCCAGCCGAGGAATATTCCTATTGTCTTTGGCTCAAATCTTTCAGGATTATTTGCATAATCAAAAGGTTGAAGCACGACCAGCGTCCCCGGCTTTATTTCCGTTGCTTTCATGCTAAAACCTCGACCTCTTCCTCATCGTATAGCCAAGTTTTCCATTCGGAACCGTCAGATAACATCAAAGTAATACGTGCAATTTTGTACAATGTATCAGGGTTTAAAACGCGTTCATATTTCAAAACTAAACCAACAATCGTGTGTTGATCTTGGATATAATCCTTTCTATTTATTCTGATCAAGGAACCAACCTGTAATTCCTTAAGTTTCAACATGGTGTTTCTAATTCATCCCGATGTAACGGGGATAAAAGTGGGACACGTAGCTTGTGGTCGAAATAAAGTGGATTCCTGTCGGTGACATGACCTTGACCAGATCTTGTGACCGCTGCAAGACGATCGCTGGAAACAAATCTGCATCCTTTACAGAATTATTTGTGACTTCGTCGTAGTAGTTTCCCGTACCGATTCGGATGGCAGTTTTTGACTGGAAGATGAGCTCGCCCAGCATCACATTGCCGGCTTGAGTGTCGCGAAGACGTTTGAACTTCATAAATCAATCGTAACATCTGCTTCGCTGGTTTTCACGTTGCAGCACCTCCCAAAGACCTTCCGCATCTTCAACTATGTTCCCAAGATCATCTAAAATAAACCACCAACGTGTGCCTTCGGTGGTCAACGGAGACTTTCCTACAATAATTCCAATTGGAACATTTTTGTTCCAAAGGTCTTTTTTACCAAGAACCAGGTCTCCTATCTTCAATCGATTATTTCCAGCAAATAGTCTTCTATCCAAACCTCCTTACCGGCGGCGAATACTTTCCAAAAGTATTCCTTATGTTCCAATAAGATCACGAGGCAGCGCTGCAAAATTATGGGCCTATGAAAACCATATTCTCCTGGAAACGAGCCCCAACAACGCACGGTGGACGTTTCTTTTCGAGAATCAAGCTTGGCCAATAAACCAACAAAATTCATGGAAACAGTACGTATACAATTCAACTATGAACCTCTATGCTCCATTCTGGGTGTTCTAAATGAAACAAAATTTCTTCAATTTGTTGTCCGATTAGCATCACAATAAAAACATGTTCATCCGACCATTTCGTCGTACGAACACCCAAGTATATACCCAGAGTTTCTTCAAACAGACCATCCTTTTGGGATATTTGAATGAAGTCCCCTGGTTGTAACATTTTATTATAGAGCTTCAACAGAAGCCATGTGAATCCAACCACTGGATTCACCAGACGTTATATTGATAAACTTTTTTCTAATTTTGTCGCTGATCACAATAACAACACTTCCCTTTTCTAGGTAATGATTGGTTCGAATGTCGTTATCATTTGGTGTGACAAAGATGTAACCCGAAAAAGACATCACCAATAATTCACCTATTTCTACAGCAAAAATCATTATTCTTACTTAGATGAAAGTAGGGCCACCACAGAATAAGCCGTCTCTTCACCATCATACTCGACAACCTCCCAGAAGGGGGAAATTACTACCTTGGATTTTTGTAAAAGAAATAGCTGCGATTTTACATCACTAATCTTTTTCCACTTCTTACCTTCTTGTGACCAAACTGGTTCCGTTACAAAACCAACTTTGTGGACCCCACCGTCCTGGAAGAGTCCACTTTGAATATCTCTAATTTTAAAGATCTTGGCCATGATTTTAAATAACACGACCATTATGTAATTTCACTGACAGATTTCAACTTCAATCGTGCAAGAAGAAGAACAAACATCGCACGAGCATTCAATTCCACAACCACATGTGGTTTCATTTGAACGCTCTGTTGCAAGAATGTACTGAGTATCGCAGTACTGCACGCACAGCTCTCTGAAAGCATCAACATCGGCAAGATCGGATATCTCTTCGTTGGATTCGATGTCCTCCCAGAATATTTGATCGCATTCTTGCTGACAATCCAACCAAACCGCACAATTAGACGGTGGATCGCATTCCAACTTTAAAGTATCATAAGAGAGATATCTCTCTTCTTCGCTTGTTGGTAAAACCTTTCCGGCACAAGAAAGACAAGAATCAGAAACGACACTAAACATTAATAGTCCGATTGTAGCTGTATCTTTCATTAATTTAATAATTATCATCTTTTTTAATTCTTGTTCAAGAAAAAATTCTACAAAAATATCAATTCTTCTGGTCCTATCTTCCCCCAGTAAGAAGCCGCCGCCACTTTACACGTTATTTTCTTTGTTACAGATAATTCACAAGCCAAGTGAGTGTGCCCAGCCAACACAACAACTTCCCCCTCTCGATCTTTCATCAATTTTTCTATTTCTTGTCCCAATACAACGTTGGTGTTGTATGGTAACCAATAGTCTCGAGATAGCTGCCAGTTTGATCTGGTCGCCTCGGTCCATGGTGGGAAATGAGTTGCGACATAGACCACATCGTTGTGTTCCAAGGCATTGCTTATTTTCGAAATCAATTTCTTTGAAGATTTATATGCCCGTTCTTTCCAAGCCGCGGCCTGCTGACTGTAGTTTGCCAAAGGAAGATAGTCCAAATTGATAAGACGATCAACGCACCACTTGGTCATGTTTGGATCGCCTGCCGATACGTCGTACCAGCCTTCATCACCCACCAAAGCTATACCGTTACCCAAGCTAATTGGATCCTCTTCGTCGGACAACCAATGAAGATTGGGGTATTGCCGACACAGCCTTTTGACGTCGGATTCTACCGAATCACGATGACGCCAATAGTAATCGTGATTACCCAGAACAAAGTATATGGAACGATCGTAATGTGTTGCCAGATATCTCAGATGAGACTCCAATAGCATTCCATTGCTGATGTCGCCAGTGATGATCAATCCATCGGATTCGACAGAGTTTAATCGACTTGCAAAACGCCTTTTGAGGAACGGAAAAACCGACATGTTGATGTGAGTATCACTGAGCCATATATACCTCTTCATGACCTACACCAATGCCTTTCCCCTATCTATCTGACCAATGATCGTAATTCTACTTTGCACTGGAAAGTTTGCTAAGCTGATGCCAGCTTGCAATATTCAAGTTTGAATATCGCGAAACATTAGTTCCACAAGGTGCTTGATCTTGGGTGCTAATAGGATCATCAATTTTTCTTGGTCTATTTTTTTAAAATCATCCTTTTTTATTTCTTCTATGCTGCGAAAACCCCCGTCCCAATCTTGGAGTTCTTGAGTTTGCAACAGTTCGGTGTGAACTTTATCTCGTAAACACGACATCAACAGGGAGTCTATGACAGCGGCAGTCCACTTGGTTACCTCAAGAGACCTTTCATCACCCTTGGAAACAAGGGTGGATTCCGACGAGACTATGCCATTTAAACTTTCAAGAATATCTCCAATGAAAGAACCACGATAGTTTTTTATTTCGTTCAGCACATCCCGACACGCCGCCTGCGGATCGCCATTCCAACGAGCCTTCAAGGCACGATTGATTGCAAATTTTTTGGGAGGTGCTCCATTTTCTTCAGGGATGGTCAATTCAAATTTGATGCTCAGCTTGGGAACGTTCATGAAAACTATTTTAAAGCACTTTGATCAAAATTGATACTTAAACCAAACGGAGGTTTCAAATGCTGACAAAACAAGACTATGAATCGCTGTTGCAATCGGTGAAAAAAGAATTCCCAGATTTTGAAATAATCAAAAAGGAAGATTCTAGCTTGATGAAGGCAATCGACGTTTTTCTGCGTGTGATCACCTTCGGTAAAATGAAAAGTTTTATGAATGATTTTATCACGACCTTGGGCAACAAGGTGTACGTCCCATCCGATTGGGATGAAAACAGCCCAGCCACAAATTCTTCAACCATACGCCACGAACGCGTGCACATGCGCCAAAACAAAAGGTACGGTAAGTTTCTATTTTCGTTCATGTATGTCATGCTTCCGTTCCCGACGTTATTCGCATACTTCCGTACCAAGTTTGAAAAAGAAGCCTACGAAGAAACGCTCCGCACCGTGCACGAATATTATGGTCCATCGATCTTCACACCTGGTTTGAAGGAAAAAATCGTCAGCTTTTTCGTCGGTCCAGAATACTTCTGGATGTGGTACAACAAAAAAGAGATAGAAGACTGGTACGACGAAACCGTCAAAAAAATTCTCAACAATCAGTAAATTCAAAGATGATCTTATCGTGATCTAATAGGTATCCTCAGCGGCTGGAGTTCGGCCCTCCAGCCAGGAGGGTACCATGAAAAAATCAGGAAGTCTGTTTTTGTCAGGAATGCTGGTGTTTTTGATGGGGTGTTGTTCGGGGTTCGTGTCGGCCCCTGTACAACGACAGGTACCCTTCGACGAAGAACGCCAAAAACAAATTGAATTGGAAAAAGAAATGACGGTCGCCCTCGTCAAAAAAGACGAAGACGGTATCTTTTCTTATTGCGCCGCAGTCTGGATCGCACAAGGCATGTTGCTAACGGCAAATCACTGTGTAGTAGACGAGACGCCGGTCATATTTTACTCAACGCAGAGCGATCACAAAAACAAAAAAGTTAGGATGGCATTGGTGGCAGCCGCCGACGAAAGCAACGATCTAGCTTTGTTGCTCGTAGATCCAAGCTCGGAACCACAACACCCAACCATAAATCTCAGTGAAGATTTAGAATTTTCAGCTGGACAAGAGGTCGACATCATCGGGCACACCGTCGGTTACACCTGGAGCTATTCACATGGAAATATTTCTGCAATCAGGAAAGATGCTTTGGGTCCTGGGGAGATAAAGCCCGGCGAGGTCATACAAATATCCGCACCAGTTTGGATGGGAAACTCAGGTGGTGGTGCCTTCGACACCAAAGGAAGATTCGTGGGGCTGTGTTCCTGGATATCTAGGAGAGGTCCGTTTCTGTCGTTCTTCATCCATCGGGATAGCATCAAAGATTTCCTGATCGGCAAGGAGCTTCCAATCCCGTAGTTTCATCCAGTACCAATACAACTTCAGCGCCCCATCGTTGGGAGGCTCATCTCCAATTTTTCCTTGGAAGAAGATCTCCCACATGCGGGTCGCGTATTCTCCCACACCAGGCAGTTCCGAGACGTGTTTCCAATCTCCTTTTAGGTACTTGGACGACATTTCTAACAACCTTGTTGTGCGTCGCTTGCCGAAGCCCAAACATGAAATCAAAGATTCAATGTTTGAAGGATCTTCGGAGCATAGTTCCGTCGGACCAGGCCAGCGATGGAAAAATTCCGAAAGAATTTTTTCTATTTGTTTACGAGAGGTACAATTCAGCAGAATGCAGACAACGATGCATTTCCATTCATCGGGGTAAAGATCTTCCTGAATAAGACCCCAAGGACTGCGGGGTGGATGCCAAGATGTGTTGCGCGCCACCCAACCAATCTAACACTTGAAGAAAAACATTACACGTATCCCATCTTCATCAAGATTGAGAAAAAATTTCCGAAGGTTCCGTCGAGGAGCCTTCGGGGATCAACCCAGACGGCCTTCCCCTCCGGAGAACCCGTAACAACACCTGTGGCATCGTTGGCCTTGTAGGCAACAGCCAGCCGAGTCCTTCCAATCCCACGATACACCTCTAATAAGTCTGCAGCTATCAAACCTGTTTCTTCCCACAGTTCACGGCGGGCCGCCTCCTCCGCGTCTTCTCCGGCCTCGATGGAACCACCCGGGATATTCAGGTCGTTTTCATCATCTCCACGAGTGACAGCTAAGATCTTTCCATCGGCCCTCTTGACGATGACACACACCGCTGTAGGAATTTGTTCTTCCGATTCCTCGTCGGACAAAACATTGTTTCGGTTTCCGACGACTCGCATTCCGACACGGATGTTACCAGGGGCGTCGTATCTCCTGGAACCCTTCATCGAATAGTCACCGACCACTTCCTTCAAAAAACGATCGTCATTTTTCATGGGCACACCGCTGCACTATCTATGCTGTCACGAAAATTTGATCGTCAAACGCTTGGAAATTTCTTGCATATCTCCTGCGTTGGAAACTGGTAAGAACCTTTCGTCACGGGCCACACCAACGTAGCTCGACGTATATGCCTCAGACAGCTCTTCTAAAAATCTTTGGTAGCAGACGGTGATGTAATTTTTATGTACCCTTCTAACACGTCTCCAGGATGGAACAAACGCCATCAAGTCGATGTCGGTGCTGACAATGACAGAACCTGTCCCCATCCAGGAGTGATCGGTCAAGTCGATGGAAACCATCCTCGTTGGATGGACGAGGTTGATTCCGTTTTCCGATTCGACAAGAACGCATCCGCTTTCGGAATTCACCCTCCTCACAACTTCAAACGTCAGTTTTGAACCATGCTTCGCATGGTGTCCGATGATCTCATGGCTGGGCCCAGCAAAAACATTGCTGACATCGGTGACGTAAACGAATTTGTTGCCAGCCTCGGCAAGCCCCTTGAATAAACCATCACGAAGCAGTGCCGAGATACAACCCCCAGAACCACACCCAATCAACTCATCTTTGACGAGGCGGTAATCTGGTGTCAATAGGTACACGCTGTCTTGTTGGATGATAGACACATCATCGAGGCTATCTCTAAACAATGAAGAAACATGATCTTCGAAACGTGTCTTGAGGTGTGGAGGAACGACGACCACTGTCTTGACTCCTTTTGGAGTTTGTAAGAGTTTGATCGCCAACAACGATATGCCCAAACCTGGCACGCGTAGGAGAGCCTTTGGTTCTCCAGTTATCGTGTCTGTTTCACCAGCATAAATGCAGTGGACAATTTTTTGTTGTCGTCCTAGCTCTGCATATTCGTCTATTCTATCGTGATAGAAAGAGACGTTCATGTCGTTTGGAACGTCGGCCACTCGCAGTTCACCATCATCTGGATTTAACAACAAAGAAAAAAATTCTTCATCTCGTAAGCCCCCAGGACGGTCCACCAAAGACCTAATGGAGTCGGAACCACGTTCAATATCTCTACGAAGAGCTTGGATGAATCCTGGCTGTCTATTCATAAATTAGCAGCTCTTACTGTACGAAGAATTGTTACAAAGTTTAGGTAAACTTGGATTACTTGTCGAAAGTTTGACTCAAAAAATCGACAATTGATTTGATTCCGATCCGCGAAGACTTACCTGCTTTCAAAGCGTCACTGTAGATTTTTCTGGCCTTTTCTATCGCCCGCCTTCTTGTTTTTTCGTCGACCTTCTTCCCTGTGTCGTCTTCGTAATCATCAAACCAAGAATTTACCTTCGACGCCACGGAAAACTTGCCTCCGCTTCCCCGGGACCAACTCTTGTTATCATAATCTAAATTTTTATCTGAAAACAGAGAATAAAAATCGTAGTCGCGTTGTTTTGAACCTCCCACACGATCCATCAATTTTCTTTTTAAAAGTTCCCAATTTCTTGCGATTTTTCTTTTGAACGGAGCTTTAAACGTCAATTCTGAAAGCAAAATTTCTTTTATGTAGCTTTCAATTAGGCTTTCCTTTTCATTCATGGAATTTAATTATGAGAACAATTTGATTGTTGCGAATAATAATTGTATCTGTGGCTTCTCCACTAAAGATCGGCGATATTGTCGTCACCACCTCTCAAAGAGTCATCCTTTGGACGATGGATGAAGATTTTCTTCCAACAGTCAGCAAAGGTGAGGTGAAGGACGATGAACTTTTGATCGTCCTTCAAACGTGTAAGTTACGTGGAGAAAAAATAGTGCCTCGCTGGAAAACAGCTGTAAAAATACTTTCACCCTCCGGGGTGTCTGGGTGGGTGGGAGCAGGATGGCTTTACAAGCCCATTCAAATCACCAAAGACGATCAAAAACATTGATAAATTTTTGCCAAGATTCGTCTTTGACGATGGACTGAAAACCCATGCCTTCAAAAGCTTTCCTCACCTCCGACCATTCTTTGGTCGGTGCCGATGAGGTCATTTGCGTAGACTCGTCGTTAGTCCATCGTTTGAATTCAATCAAATCATAGTTACGTTGGAAGATGGATGCCTTGGTGGCGTCCGACATCGTCTCAACCAACAGATCAGCATCCAAAGCAATTTTTTCAGCCGTCTTGTCACCAACCCCTGGGATCCCAGGGATGTTGTCGGTGGCATCGCCTCGCAACGCCTTCCACGTCAGGTATGGATACTCAGGCGCCGTGACAAATTGTTTTTTTACTGGATTGTATAGAGAAACATGAGAATGTTCTTGCAACAACTGAATGAAGTCCGTATCGGACGACACGATCGTCCAAGGTACGACGGGCGTCGAGGTACGAACTAGATTGGCGATCGTATCATCAGCTTCCGACGTTGGATGCCTGACAACGGCCACTGGAAAGTATTTGTTCAAAATACCAAGGATGACATCCTTTTGTTTAAAGAAACTTTCCAGTGCGTCACGTCGTGGATCGTCGGCCTCAATGATACGATTTGCCTTGTACTCAGGCATCGACTGATGTCGATCGATGGGTCGACCCTCGAGGACGACATACACACGGTTGGGTTTAAACTGTTCGACGAGTGCCTTGAACTGACGGAAAAAATTGAATACGACAGGAAATTCTCCGGCTTGGAATCCGCTGCGGGCCCGGTGGGCAATGTTCATAAAATCGATACAGAGGATGGACATGCAATTTTTATATCACATCCATCCTCTGCATTGCACGGCACTTCATGCATCCATAATTCTTCTAGATTCATTACGGATAGCTTGTTCGGCCGCCGGTCCCAAACCAAAAGCCTCCAATTGGTACCCTAAATCAATTAAGAACTTGTTGGACATTGGATCGACTGGGTAAACCTGTTGCCAATTGACCCCATCTGCTGATCTGAAGATCTTGTATTCACGTGCATCTTCTTCATAATTGATTTCGACCCCACCCAGCGTTTCACTTTCCATGGTCTGATTCACACCAACCATGAATTTTTCATTTCCTAAGCTTACTTCAAACTTGACTTCATAGTTTGACAGTTCGCGGTGGGCATCCTCCATGCTCATCATCTCTTGATCGGCAGAGACTTCGTTGATTGTTTCTCTTATCAGACGCCGCAACTGTGAAATTTTGATCTTCATTGAAATCTCCAATTTGTTAGCGATTAAATATCAACAATCGTTCAAAAAAGATGCGATCATATTCAAAGTTTCCTCCGGTCCCCACGTCTCTATACACTCGACTCCCACCTCGTAAACAGCACGATCATTTCCTCCTGGAAATAAAGCATCGCCAACGAACACCATCTCTTGCTTCTTGATGCCGACGATCTCTTCGAGGCGAAAAATTCCATATGATTTATCGATTCCACGACGTGTAACATCAATCGACGTCGAACCACCGGTACGAATTTCGAATTCTGGAAGCAACGGTCGAAGGAATTCAATCATCTTCAACCTCTTGGAAAAATTAGGATCCCAATTCTTTTTTTCTTCCACGGGGGCTTGCTGGCCCATCGCCGAGAACGTGAACTGTGTTCCACGATTTTCTAGGATTTCTCCCCAAGTTTTCTTTGGTAATTCTAGGCTGGAATCATTGATGAGCTTTCGAAATGCATCTTTGATCTTCGACGCCTCATCGACCGTCAACTTATCGGAATAGACGCACGTCCAGGCACCGTCTACAAAACGATAAAATGTCGTCCCAGACGTGGGTAACAAATAAAGACGACGTTTTTCTTGGTCGTCCAATTGCAATTGATCCAGTACTTGACGTTCGAATTGTTCCCATGCACCACCCGAAATTATGGCAACATCATAACGTTGCAGAAGCAGCTTCAAGGCGTCTCCCATTGAAGATCCAATCGGGGACTTGCTTTCAGCCAAGGTTCCATCTAAGTCAAATATTACAATTTTCATTGTTAAATTTCATCATTTATGATTAGAATTGACAACAATGCTTCTAGCTTCCGTCAAGATATTCTATATCGAAATAGAACATTGCGTTCAACTTTTCAAGTATTTTTTGATGACATTTTTAGAAGTGCGTTCGGTGGGCGGAACGAAGTTCAACTCAAGCAGATCAAAAAATTCCTGTTCCTCAGGAATCCACAGTTGTTCACCGGTTGGCATCGTCGGCATGCACTCCGTCATGCGCCCCCCACCCGACAACTTTTTCCAACGGCTAAAGATACCTGGGACAAATCCATTGAAGGAGTTACCATCGAGATCAGCACCGCTACCGGTGCGCATCATGAACAGCCCACCCCAGTTGTTAGGGTTAGCAAGGAACAAATCAAGGTTCATCCCTTGGTTGAGCCTCACGCGTAGGTACTTCGCCGTGGACTTAGGCGTCCATGGAACAGCACCAGGTACTCCTGGTTTGATGTGCTGACCCACATCTTCTAGAAGCTTCAAAAGCCGATCTCGTTGAGATGAGATCGCAACAATCTCGATGTCTCCGACGATCGGCTTTTGTCGCCTGATGGAACCGGCTACTTCACCTCGTTCCAAGGATGGACGAATGTGCTCAAGTACTTTTGACGCAATGCTTTGTGCTTCGCCTAGTTCAATCTTACCAATACCCATAGCATCCATCATATCATGGATTGCTTATGTTTTCACTGACTTACTCTCTCTAATTACAAGAAATTCTTTGTTGATCTTACGGGAATATCGTTTCATCTTTGTGATCAATTTTGATCATGCTTGGCAAATTATTTCAAAGATTCACGTGATTTGTAAGTTCAACATCGACGTCACCGTTCCCAAGAGGCTCGACCTCAAATTCGATATCATCATCATCTTTGATGAATGGATTTGAAAAAACAAGGTACACGATTGGAGTAGAATCTTCGTCGATTGCATGTGCTACTGTGATCACGCCTGCCACAGGGGTGTTTGAGATTACAAGCCTCTGCTTCGTCCCATCATCAAACTTATGCGGAACATATGAAGATCCACCCTCAGGCTCTTCACCATCAACTTCAACCCTGAGAGAATTACCCGAATCATCTCCCTGTTGTGGATTCCAATATGAATCAACGATTATCCGCATTGAAACGCCGGAGTCAGACGTCATGTTGATCGAAAAGCCATCGGCCGAAGATCCTTCCGAATCCTCAGCCGATGAACCAGACATCGAAAAAGTATATTCAACAGACCATGGTCTCTCGCTTATTATCCTATCATTTTTGATGGCTTCTTTTAGGAGACGTTTCAAGGCTGATCTGGTATACTTCATTCAATTAATTATAACTCATTTCAAAATTGTTCTTTTTCTGTAGAAGATTCTAGCGCCAGTGTTGAAGAGTTTCCCGCTGAAATTACTTGGGAAACGGCATCAAATTTTATCTTTCAATTTGGTCTAAGACGAGCCTTGGTACCATCGGGTAACTGTACAATTACTTCTTCTCGTTGTTCCGCTTTTTCAAGTTCATCGATCTGCGAAGCATTCTCGACCGATGTTGAACTTTCCGTTGGAAGATTGTTGTTCAAGTACCATTCTTTTGATTTAGCAACGGCGTTTGTAACAAGCCTATCTATTTGAGATGTTGCTCTGGAAACAAGAATTTCTCTGGCTTCCATTGCCGAATCAAATATTTCTCCATCAACTTTGTCTAAAAGTATCTTTGAGTTTTGGTCCGACCCTCCTTGCAAAACGTAGTTTTTTTCTTCACCCTTTAGAGTTCTTTTGGTGATTTCTTCAACAACTTGCATTGGGTAAATTTGTCCCTTTTTGTTGAGAACAACAAAAAGAATTTGTCCTACGTTGTAGTTCATCAGCCTTCCTCGTCGGAATCTTCCTCGTTTTCTTCATCATCTTCCGGCAAGAATCCACCTGAAGCTTGTGAAGCTTGCTGCTCAAGATCTTGATTGATGTGAAAAATGCTCATCGGTGGTGGACCGACAGGAGCCACGATATAATCGGGTGCCTCATCATTTAGGGGCAAATTTGCAGCAGAACAAAGCTTTGAAAGCTTGTCCCACAACATGGATTCGATCAGGTTTCTATCTTCCAACTCAGCCAACGTTTGGGAAACGGTTTTTTCTCCATTTGGTGGAAGCATGATGCTCATTAGATCACGGAGGTGCAAAAGCTCATGCTTGGTGAGTAAAAGATCAAAGGTTTTTTGACGATGAATCTTTGGCTTCTTTTGTGTTGTTTCCTTGCTCATACTGTTTGTTCTCCAATCGCTTCCATGAATAGGTCGAATGTATCACGATGAGCAACGCCTTGTTGAATCTTGACAACACGCAGGGCAGCCTGTAAGGTCTTCATATCGAGCTTGTCCTTATACTCTTCGATCAATTCCTTACGATCGTTCTTCAAGAGTTCGACCTCGTTATCGATGGATTCAACTTTGCTTACAAATTCTTTGACAAGGTTTCTTAATGCTCCAACCTCGTCGGGTTGCAAGTGCGCGACATTGTATTGCTTAGGTGATTGCTTTCGCATGAAATTCATTATACTTCATGCGAAGTTCTTTGTTTAAAGAGATTTGATCTTTGAGATAACTTGCTCGTACTGCTTCACAGCAACGGAATCTCCCAACTCAGCCAAAACTTTTTTCTCTTTTTCCAAAGGAATTGTGAAAGTACTCTTCAAAAAGTCCAAGGAACCCTCTGGTAGCTTTTTAAGTACTTCCTCAATTTGTTTTGGATCTACGTTTTTAAGATCCTTTGCACCCGACAACTTCTTGCTTACATCACTGGTCGAAAGCTTTTTCCCCAATTTGCTTTCCAAATCCTTCACTGAAGCTGCGCCAATTATTTTTTGTGCGGTTTCAAAGGCGGAATTCAATTTTTCAATTCGCGCTTCTCTGATTTTTTTCGAGATCGGCCCCAGCGTTTCTTCTATTTTAGCCGCAAGCTTTGGGCTTTTTAAAATCTTTTCAATCTTTTTCTTAAGATCTTTTTCATTTTCTTCTTTTAGGACACCACCGCTACGGTGGTAATGAGAAAAAAGATCTTTGGGTTCACCGCCACCTCGTAGGTAAGAATCCACTGCTCCCCCGGTAACAACGCTCAAAATAGAAGCAGCTTTTTGTGGTGCCATTTTAGAAATAGAAGTTATGATCACGGAACCTGGAGATGCAAGAAAAGCCAAAACAGCCGTATCTCCGCTGCTCAATGCTGCATCTGTACGGGCATACACATCCTTGTATTCACTTCTTATTTCTTTTATCTTTTGTTTTTCTTTTGCAAAAATTTTATCATAGTCGCCCTGGACAAAGGGTATCAACATCGATACAGTGGCCTCAAGCGCCACTTTGAAAAGGGTCCCGCCTTTTGCCAAAAGTTCCTTTGACTTACCGACAGCCGTGGAAACAACGTCCGTAAAAGGAGTTATGAAAGCTCTTGCCAAGTCGCTACCGCTGACACCCCATTGTAATTGTCCGCCAGTGTCGACTGCAAAGGTACCATCACCGTAATTCTCGAGAAGAACGTTTCTTAGGTATTCTCGAAGGAGTCTATGGCTGTTTTTGTTTCTCATCTTTGGTAATTATTAGTGTTGTGTTGGTTAGTTCTTGCCACAAGTCTAAAATATTTTTTTCAAATTCATTGAAGTTTTGTTTCTTCGTCTTCTGATCTCGTTTGGAAAACAGTCTTCTCTTCTCTACCGGAAGGCTGTTCAGCAACTCCCTTTTGAGCACCTTCCATTCTGATATTTCCGATGCGTAGGCGCGTACAGCATGCACGGCCTCCAATACTTTTACGTCCATAATGAATATATAATAGCATGAAAATTGGATTAGTGCCGATGGCTGCCAAGCCATATCATGCAGGACATGATGGGTTGGTTCGACTCGCTGCCAACGAATGTGACGTTGTCAAAGTCTTTGTTTCAACCGCTGATCGAAAACGACCTGGTGAAATACCCATCCTTGGTAAGGATATGCTAAAGATTTGGACGATGTACTTGGAACCATCTTTACCAAGCAACGTCGAAGTAGAATACGTGCCCGTTCCAGTCACCGCGGTATACAAAGAATTGGAAAAAGCCGAAGCTGATAAAACACTTGATACTTTTGTCATCTATTCGGACGTAGAAGATATCTCTAAGTACAAAGATAGTTCATTGCAAAAATCTGCAAAAGAAATCTACAACGACAATCGTATCGAACGTCGTGGAATAGAAAGGTCAGAGACCGTCGATATCAGCGGGACAGAAATGAGAAATCTGCTAGCTGCAGGGGACACAAAGAAATTTGCAGAATTTCTTCCACCAGCGATCCGTCAATATTCAAGAGAGATCATAGACATCCTTAGGAAGACCCCGAAGAACGAGGTCTTACTGAGAAGATATGTTAGACTTTTATTTAATGCTTAGAGTCTACGCGACCTTAATCTTGATCTCGTTCGGTTCAACGCCACCGTGAGAATTTCTTACTTCTACAACAAATCTTCCTGTCGTAGTGATCACGCTACACGTCAGCTGCTTTGTCAGACCCGGGTAAGAGATGTCGACCCTTCTAACATCACCAACCAGTTCTAGTGCCTTTTCGGGCGAGTCTATGTCTTCAACATGCCATTCGCCGCCGAGCTCTCTAGCATACCAGTAGCCATAACCATAGCCTGATGCGATGTACTCTTTGACTTTTTCATAATCCTGTGTGCCTGATGGTTCGGCGGGCTCGACTCCTAACTTCTTGTTGTAACGTGCAGGTGCTGCTGGTGCTCCTCTTGCAGGCTTTCTGTCTCCCAACAGCACGTTCGTAAATCCTCGTGCAGCGAGCATTTTGTTCACACCAAGCGCGATCAAGAAGTCATCTAGAGGATGAATCTTAGAGACGATTTTTTCGCCAACTTGTCTAAATGCACCTGAATAACCAGAATTTGCAAATGTGCCTCCTTGTGGGTTCTTGAGTGAAATGTAGACCGTACTGTCGTCATCGAGAATCAAGGTCAGATCTGATATTTTTTCGCCTACATCTACTGGATATGGTAAGATTGGACGCTTAGCGTTTGCACCACCTGTCTGCTTTGCATCTTTTATGCTAATGAGATCTATGCCAATAGCAGCAAATAGCTTTGACAGAGTGGGTGAAATTTTACCTGTCACGATGAAGTCCTGAGTTTCTTGGCCCATCTTGTCTTCAAATTGCTGACCTACATTACGTCCCTTGGTGAATACTACGTTGTAGACAGCTTTCCCATCAGTGACAGAGTAACCAGTAAATCTGCCACTCAGCGCGCCCTTGGCCTTGTCACCCTTTGGAATTACTTTCAAAACATTCAAACCAGCTTTTTTAAGAATAGAAGTTGCTTCTTCTTCCGTGAAATTGTCGCGAGGGACATCGGGCGCTATAGTGATAATTTTGCTAGAAGCTGCTTGAACAGTCAAAGGCGCAGATCTCGTAGAACCCACATTTGCTATAATTTCAGCAATCGATTTTGCTTCTGCTGAAGTCGCAGGTCTGTCTTGTTTTTTCTCGAAAATCAACCAGATGTACTCTTTCAACAGAATTTTCATGTTTTCTTTCCTTTACGTCCGTACCTAATTAGTGGACACAGACGATAATAGTTTTGGTAATATCGACGATAATTCAATAAATTACACAGGAAAAAGCACAGGAAAATTTAAATCACTCGCTGGGCATTTTCAACTTTGTGCCTCCACGGCCGTACTTGAAAAGACCCAAAATAGAATTTGCAGTGGCAAAACTACCCGTAAATTTGTAGGCATTTCCCTTGTATATGAAGACAACTCCTTCAACAGGTGAAGTTATGTTTTCAATAGAACCAAGCTTGTTCATTTGCGCTTGTAGCATCGTCATCGCTGTCTCATCGCCGCTGGCCTCGATAGCTTCCACCGCTTTCTTTACTTCCCCACGCAATCTTACGACTTCAGCATCCGTATTACCGATCAAAGATGAATGTAAACCCTTTAGTAATTCAACAGCAAAATCGTTGATTGCAAACTCGATCGGACGAATAAAATCCTTCAGCTTGGTCTTTGGGAAGCTTTCGACGTAACTCTTTATCTTGTCGTAATCTTTTCCGGCAGCTTTTTTGATATTTGTCAAGCTTGGAGCGCCAGGTAAGCCCAAGCACCTGGCAACAACCATCTTGGCAACATCTTCGGAAAGACCCAGTGTTGCCACACTTTCCTCTGTCAAATACTGCAAATACTCTACGATGGTGGAATCGTCGGAAGCGCCTCCCGCGGCCATCGCCCGATCGATGGCGTTCAGTGCTTTTTTCAAAAATGATTTATTCGACAATTTCATCATCCTGACGACCGCTGGGCCACGCACCTGCCAGTTGCGCAATGTCACTGCGCTCTGCATCTTTTCGATGTTGGAACTCAACACATCGACCCCGGAACGATCTTCGGATTGTTCAACACCTTCTGGGGTCACTTCGAACACTGGCCACCCATGGAAAACAACAACGTTAGAATCATAATTGATGACGTTTGGATTTTTCGTATAGATGATCTCGGCCGAGTACCACTTGTTACCCTGGCTTCCAAAAACTTTATTTATAGCCTTAGGAGACAAAGTTCCGATTGCACCACGTAAAACTTTGAATGCTGAATCAAAGGCGGACTTTAGGTTTCCGCGACCGGTAAACTTTTCGGCAAGTGCTGCGGCATCCATACCGCCGCGAGCAATGTCTCCGCCCGCCCTAGCGACCTTTAGATCCCCTTCAGATGCATTCCATGTAAATACGATGTTTAGACCGTCAAGCTTTTCGGAAACCTCCTCCAGTTCGCCCGTCGCTGCCGATGATAATATTGATTTAATTTCTCCAAAAGTTAGATCACGGTTGTCGTACAGGTGCATCAAATGGCCGACGGCACCTCCCTCGGAAATGACGCCTTCCGAAATTTGACGTTCGGAATGAGCTTTTGCAGATTTCAACTCTGCCTTGAGTCTTTGCACAATTCTTGCATAATTTGCACGAGACTCAGAACCCTTACGTTGTTGATCTCTCCAGGAACTCAGGTCAGCAATACGTGATTCCAGGTCGACAATGTGTTGCTTTGAACCCCAAGATGCTTTCTTACCACCGGTAAGTTGAACCTCTCGTATGCGCTTTTCCGTCAATATCGCTTTGATGAATTCCTTTAGATACTTCACTGCAGTTGTCCTTCACGTTCGGCTTTATCTATTGCATTTTTAAATGATCCCCAAATGTACATCCTGACGTGATCGTCTGTCACGTCCAATTTTGAAGAAAGATCGAAATGTTTTTTAACAATTTCTAGAAATTCGTCGGTAAGGTCGACTTCCAACATTCCCCCTTTGGGCAGGGAAATGCTTCTACGAGCAAAGTTTGTGTCCATATGTTCACCTCACTTCTTTGGCTTGATCGGCACAGGTCCCGTTGTATCTTCGGCAGGTGGCTTTTTCTTTTCTTCGCCTCCCAATGGCTTCTTTACGACAACTGGCTTTATTGTCACCTTCGAAGTTCCTGTCTTTTTCATCTTGACGTTTGCTGGGGTCTTCGAGGGATCGATCGCTTTTTCTGCCGAAAATTCGGCCGTGACGATCTGGGAAATGCCCTTTAGAAAGGCAAACAAAGCAGTTTTTTCCGCCTTTGTCATGTCGTTGATGTAACTTTCCAATGAATTGGCGATTGCCTCTTCCTTGAAGGATTTGCCGGATCTAATTGTGTTTAATTTTTCAACAATATCTTTTGATGAAACCTCGCCGCTCTTCAGCTTCTTTTGCTCGTCGGATGCTTGCTCATTTACGATTTTTTTTGACTTTAATTTTGATAGACTTTCCTGGATAATGCTTTCCAGGTACGAATCGATGTTCAGTGACTTTTGGCTGTTGTTCATTTTATTCTCCAATCTTTTCAAGGTCTACAGCAAGCACACACAGTTTAGACGATGAATCAATATCTATTATCTTGGCGTTGCTGATTAAATATGGACCAACCACCTTGGTGTGGTTGTCTCCCAAAGAAAGAATTATCATCTCCAACCTCCTTGCATTTTCATCGACAAGAAGATTGGAGACAAACTGAAAAACATCGTTGATGGAAGCACGAATATCCAACTTGTTTCCGAACTGGACCGACATCCCCAATTCGATGCCGACAAGGTTTCCTATGAGGCACTTTTCCCTATCGTCGTGGACCAGCAACAAAGATATAAAATTTTCTTGAAATGTCTTTACCATCTCTTCGTTGGGCATCACCTCCTGAAGAGATTCACTCATCATTTCTTTTGGTTCGGAGAAAAAGCTATTCTTCATCCCTGCGATTATAAACGATGTCTTTGAAAAGGACATCGGCATATTTCGCATACTCTTTGTCTATTTCCGTTATTTGATCGACGTCCTTCGTTCGAACGTCCAACGTCACTTGGCCTTCATCGATGGTAATGGTGGCGTTGTGCTGAATTTCATCTTCATAATCCAAAAGATCACGTATAAAAGAATTGCGTAGTTTTTGGCTACGAAACTTGTAGGTCTTTCTCAACCTCTTTGGAGAATCCACCTTCGTCCACCTATCGACGGCGATGATTGCAACATCGCCCTCTACCGGCTTGATCGGCAGACGACCAAACGTCATCGGCCGTCTGGCGGCATCTATGAACTCCTCGTGAAGTCTTGACAATTGTTTCATTATTCTACTCAGAGTAAAACGACACCACCAACCACGGCCGATTCTGAGAAACTGGAGCCATACGTGTATATTTTCCTGTTCCTATCGATGATGGCCGAACCACCTTTGAACTTTAGATCGCGTTCTTTGCCGACGCGATTGGAGACTATTATATTTGCATTTGCCTCTTCGGATAGTTCAACCCAACAATTGTCAGGATATCCATAGTCGGAACCCCAATTGGTGAGCAGGGCGATTGTGTCGACTGAACCGGCCTTATAGAATCGATGTTCGTTCTTATAGAACTTATACGAATCCCTATAATTGTTCATTGCATCACGACAAATCAAAACGCCCAACCGACCAGCTTGAGTTACGACAACAGGAGAAATTGCCTCCGATGGTGTAGCCCACAGTGCATCGGATCCCCAAAGATTATGTTTTTGTGCATTTGCAACCAAACCGTTTGGACCTACGACTGCGGCAGAGTTATACAGCTTATTTTCTAATAACTCCGCGTAACCAAACACGATATGACAATTGAATTTTTTGGCTAGAGGAACAAAAGCTTCTGTTTGATAGCCGCTACGTTCTTGTGCCACTGACGCTGCTTCCGCCTTGTTGCGAAGAACATAACCACTCAAACATAGCTCAGGGAGAACAATAATTTTCGCGCCCTTGGCAGCTGCCTCAAAAACTAGTTGTTGTGCTGTCGAGATATTGCTATAAACATCTAACAACTTTGGTGCAAACTGCACTGCCGCGACAATCATGTTCCCCCTCATATCACAAGCCTACCTTAGCTAACTTCTTTTGGAGATAGTTTCTAAAAGATTCCAATTCACCAACCATGTCGGGATTTTTCTTCAGCAATTCGACTTCATCTTCCGGCATGTCGGTAGCTGCGGCCAATTCATCTATGTATTCTTTCATTGCCTCGAGGGTTGCTGTTTGTAACAGCAGTGGATTTTCCGCTCTAGTACGAATCTTTGGTAGAACTTTGTTGTTTATCCACTGAAGCACGCCGTTTGGATTCTTGAATCCAAACTCTGCTGCCAATTCACGCAATGTTATATCTCCCGTTTCGTAACCACGCTTTTCTGACTTTTCATCTTCATCTTCAAGATGGGTTCCGCTGAGAGCCTTTTTTAAATCCAAACGCTGCTTTTCGGTCGGAGGCGCGCCGTATTCGCCAGGCTTACGTGCTGTTGTTCCGGCTGGAACTTTTGTTATTTTTCCACCCCTAGAAAGGAATTCAGCACGAGCAGCATCTCCGCTTAGCCCTTGATTCCACATTTCGGCGGCTTCTTCTTCTTTCTTCTTCGAAATTTCACTTATGATTTTGCGAACTGCAAGCCTGATCACTTGTTCGGCTTTCGTGCCCTTGTCCATCTTTTCTTCTCCTTGATCTTGTTTTGGAATCATCGAACCTTTTATCGAATCGTAAACGTCTGAAATGTTTTCATCTGGTAACTGCTGTACCATTGCCTGCAAAGCAACGATCAATTCCGCTTTTGAACTAGGTTTAAAATTTGGATTAGCTGGATCCGTCACCGCTGCCGATGGATCGACCACTGGGTTGACGTTGATCATCGCTGGCCCCAAAGACTTATCTTCGAGCAGCCTCTTCACCAAATTTCTTATTTGAGAATTTTTTTCCATCTTGCAATTCACTTGTTGTTGAACTTGGCTTCCGTAAACCTACGAGAAAAGTACAACGTAAGCAAGGGGATGAAATAGGTGGAACACGCACCAACATCAAACGGTCGCAACGCGACTGGTCCAATGTGTTCAAACATCGAACCGACGTATGCGACCGTTGTGACTACGAAAGCTACAGTCAAAAAAGTAACAGAAACTGAAGCTTCTCCCTTGCTATTTTTGATCCAAAACCAAGAAGGTTTGACTTTTTCAATTTCCGAAATTGCTACCTTAGCTTCTTCTGATTGCTCGGACATGGTTACACCTTGTCCTAAATAGGTGGCAACTTAGAATTATTTCATCTGAGAGACAGCCAATGCTGTCAAAGTGGTCAATACTGCTCCCACCGCAGCTCCGATCCCAACGAGCGTCCCAGGGTCAGTACGATTAGTTTCCTTTTTCAATTGCTCTTCATACATCTTTATCGTCCGTAGCTTTTCCTGGACGCTGGCGTTCAGGATGCTTTTGTCTGCTTCGGCCTTGATGGTTATCTCATTTTTTTCTCTGAGGCAAAGCACGTTTTGCGTCTCGATGGCTTGCTTTACCTCCAGATTCACCTTGTCATCTATAGATTTTAGGTCGACAATTACCTTTGCGATTGCCTTCGGAGAAAGCAGCACACCCGAAAATGGGGCACGTTGGTCTTTCTTCATTGGAGAGATAGCTTCCCCCGGATCGATTTCCCCATAAGGAGTCTCTATCTTTGGAAGCTTTGTCAGCTCTTGGGCACGAGCCAACGTGCTTGTTGTAAAACTTACGAGCAATATCGAAGATATGATCTTGCTTTTCATTTCAATCCTCCGGTGGAAGTATCACTTTGAAACCTGTCAGCTTTGAAAGCTCCTCGGCCAGCTTGAGAGGATCGTTGCCACACGCTTCGACGGTTTCTTCAATCTGCTTCTTTTTATTTTCGTCGAACTGTTTGTCTTCTTTCTCGTGCTTTTCGCGGAGTTGAGAAAGCATCTTGTCGATCTTTTCTTTGTTTTTTCTTTGTTCTTCCAGTTCTTTTTCTCTGGCCTTTTTTACTTCTTCAATTTCTTGTTGGCTTGATTCTCTGGATGCCAACAGGAGCTTGAACAAATCTTTTCCATTTTTCCAAAAAAGAACAACGAAAGTCAAAATCGCGGTGGGTAGCAACAGCAACCACACCCAGGATTTTTTGAGAAATTCTTTGACATTTTTCATGATTCAATTCGGCTTCTGAGACGATTTGTTGTTTTTTGGTATCTCGAAATAGCTCACGTTTTCTTTTTCAATGTTCTGCTTTGTTACATGAGATTCACAGATCTGCAATATCGCTTCCTCGTGTTTGTTGAGCCTATCGTTTATCTTGCCGACGAACTGTATAATTTTTGTCATTTCTGTTGCAATTGTTTGCACGTTTTTGATCAACGCTCCGATGGTTTTGGACGAGACGACGGCATTTTCAACAACTTCATTTACGAGAGATTTTATGTCCAATTCACACGTCCTTGTCTTTGGATTCGTTGATCATATTATACAGTGTATCTGTATCAACTTCGTTGACGACGATTTCTTTTCTTTTCTTCTTTTTACCCGTCAATGCCTCGTTGATCTTTCTTCTAACGATGGCTTCAACCATCGATTGACCTTTTGCGGCATCAGTTGCAACCATGGTTGCGCATTCTTCAAAAAGGTCTTGCATGGTAACGTTGTGTCTAAAAAGTTTAGAACGTAGTGCTGTGTGCACATCTTTGTCTAGTTTGATGTGCACACATTTTTTACTTATAAAAAGATCAGTCCTCATTTAGATTATGCCCCGGGAGAAGCACCGGCCCTAGCGGCAGCGGGAGGTTGAAAATCTTCATCCTCTATTTCGGATTTACTCTTGCCTATTTCCATCCCATGCCGTTCCTGCACGACTTCCTTGAAGGAATCAACTACATCCTTTTCGTATGATTTTGAAAGGAAGTTTACGGCACGTCTTAGTATCGTATTACGAATCTCCAACAATGAATCGTAATTGTCGATCAACCGAACAACGCTGCTGGCGAACGATTCGACATTCACGTCATCTATCGTCAGCTTTTCAGGTTCTTTTTCCTCATCGTCTTCCTTGTCTTCTTTTTCTTCCTCGTCGTCTTTTTCTTTAGATTCTTCTTCATCCTCGGCGGCTTCTCTCAAAAACCTCCTCACGAGAGAACGGAAATCTCGTCCCTCTCTTTGAAGATTTTTTGCTTCCGATTCATAATCAGAAAAATAAGAGTCAATCTGTGAGTCGATTGAATCTTCGCCGGGTTCTTTCAACTCTGCTTCTTCCGCTTCAAACAAGATTTTTCTTGTTTCTTCGGCAATGATAGAACGCAGTTGGGAAGTTCGAATAACTTTTCGCTTTTTCATTTCAACACCCGCGCAATTTCCTCACACTTGCCAAACCTCTCTTCGATGACCTTCCAGTTGAACTCCCTCATCTGGGATATCAAATACGACTTTTTATCATTGAGGTAATCGCGATAATATGCATGCTCCCACATGTCAACGACTATCACGGGGTAGAAACCGACCATACAATGTCCATTGTGCCCATCAATCATTGCATTGATATATCTACGCAAGAACATGTGATAACCAGTCACAGCCCATCCTGCCTGACTACCCAAAGCACAGGCCATAAAATCCCGTTGCCAATCTTCGAAGGAACCAAAGTCACGTTCCAACCTTAGGAACGACATTGAATCCATCTCAATTTCGCTATGTGGATCAAAGCAGTTTGAAAAATACAACTCATGCAACCAAGTCGCATTTAGGTTGTACGTCTCAGAGATCTTCAAATTTCTGTATGTTGAGTTTCTGGGATTAACATCCGACTTGTCGACAGAATCTAGCTCGGCTGATACTTTGTTTAAGGAATCAATGTATCCTTTGTAAAGCTCGGAATGAGCGTTTTTGGTTTTCTGAGACGTAAACTCAGAAACCTGCTTGAACGGCTTTGAATCGTGACGATATGCTTCTTCGACCCGAGGAAGGACTGAAGTCACCGAAGAATCAACGGCGTCCTTTACGAGGTTTTTCAAAATAGAATCCAACTCATTTTTGTTAATCAAGCTCATATTTTTTCTCCAATTCCTCTCTCTTTATGTAAATCATCTTTTCTTTGCCGTTCAAATCTACATAAGAAAGCGCAACAGTTACTGGACCAATCTCTTCAACTGTATACAATAGATTGGGTTTATTTTTCCCCTTGCTTCTAACTTTCAAGCCCGGGGATATCACATCTTTTGATTCCCCATCGACTTTTGCTGTCATCATCAAATCGATCTTTTCTGTAAGCTCGCGGAGCTTCCTGTTCCATTCCTCGCGTATAACTCTAATGATCTCGTCATCATCTAATTTTTTCATTTGTGCTATCCCATTTGTTAAATAGCATCTCATAGACGCCTTAGACACAAAGAGCGTAATTCTTTCAAAGAATTCAAAGAATCAAAGCTAAAACAAGAAACGCCGGAAGTAGAAAAAACTTCGTCCGTCATTCCCAAAGCATCGCAATACTCATTTTTGTAAATGACACGTCGTATTCCACCGTTGACGATCCGTTTAGCACACATCGTACAAGGCTTGTGAGTGCACATCAATATCAACTGATCTCGCAACTCAAGTGGTTTGTTGAGCTGCAATAGGGCGTTTTCTTCGCTATGCAAAAATCCCGACTGGTTGTGTTCAAGATGAACCCTAATGTTCGGCCCACCTTTGTAATCGCCATTATACCCTATTGAACATATTTCACGAAAATTATCTGTCAAAATGACGGTGGCAACTTGATACTTTGGATCGTGCGACAACGCTGACAAAGATACACAAAAATCCATGAACGTGCGTAACTTGAGCAAAGTCCGCTCATCCTGCAACTCAACAACCATATTACTCCTCAATGTTCAGGATCGCAAGCAATTGGATGACACTTGTTGCAACGTGCTTCGTACAATTCGGAACCTCCAACTTCAATTTCTTCTTCATTGGATTGTTTCTTATAGGTGTAAGACGCATCGCGACTGCAAACGACACAAACTGCCGTCTTTTTCTCCACGACCGTTGCCCAAGGCAACATCTTTTCAATTTCTGGAAACGGCTTGCACATCGCTGAAAGATCAAGGCTTGAAACAACTACTGAATATCCACTGCGGTAAAGCCAGATTAGAACCTTTGCAACATTTGGAATCATAAATGCTTCATCGACGGCGATGACCTGTGGTTGATCATTCAACTCTGACAAATGTTCGAGAATGTCAGTACCATTTTTGATGCACTTGGCCGGCACCTTCCAGCCGCTATGTGTACATACAAAATCTTCATCATAACGATCATCAAGTCGTGGCTTAAAAACTGCGACCTTCTTACCTTGATACTTGAACCTGTCTATCGACGACAATAGGCTTGTCGTCTTTGCAGAAAACATTGGACCACAGTAAACAGTAAAGGTGTTATTCATGCATCGGACTCCGCAAAGTATCCGTAGCCATTGTAATGTGTTGTTTTCAAAAGTTCATTTGAAGAATGAACGTCACCAAGCTTCAAAGCACGATGTGAAACTAACACTGCGCGCCAATCATTCCAATAAGGTTGTCGACTAACGTTCGAGTTTTTCACATCAAGGTAGTAAGCCAAGAATAGCTCATCCAAATCCTTGGCTTCGACGAATGTCTTTTCTGCCTCCACGAGGTCATCGACCATTAGATCTGTGGGCATTGGAGGCATGGAGAGTAGGTTTTTAATATTTGGATCGAGTTTGCTGTCAGCGATTTTATCTAACATCTCAAAGTGACGTTCGTAAACATGAAGCGACGCGCTTTGATGTGTATAAGAACCTAGACCAATAGTACGTCCAAGTTCCTTAGATAGTTGAACAGCTAAAAGCTCTTGGAAGATGGTGAAGGCTGGGACATCGTAGGTTAGACCAAAGATGAGGTCGGAAGATCGCATGGAGGCGATCATGTGCACTTTGTCGTCTCTCAAAAAGAATTGTAGTGAAAGTGTGCAAGGAACATCCAAACGTGCACGCTGGCTATCTTGAGGAAGCCGAATGTGAATGACAGCTCGACGAGAATCAGGATCTTTGGTGAGTTCTTCCTTCACGTAATCCCATTGTGTCCAATTGAACAACATCCCTGGAACAAAATGATAGTTGTGTGGTTTGAAGATACGAGCACCATACGCGCTGTTGGCAGTCTTACCATCATCGCTGATGTTCTTCCAGAAGCTGGAATAGTTTGAAATCCACTTTGTGGAATCGTTTCCACTAAGATACCAGACAAGTTCGGCGATCATATAGTGGACTGAAAGCTTACGTTCCTTGATGAAGGGGATGCGTGCTAACGGATTGCTGAGGCGAAACTGATATCCGAGGATTTCTTTGATCTTCATCCCTCTTGGAGATGAGCAATATTCATAGTTGTCACGGACGTCCTTTGAAATGTCGATGTAAGCCTCGGTAAAGTTTTCGTATGTTTTCATTTTTATCTCGAAAGGTTTTTTACAAGCTCCCAGTTATCTTTGTACCATTCGATGGTCTTATCTAGACCTTGCCAAAATTCAACAATCGGAACATAACCTAACACTTCTTTGGTCTTGGAAATATCGGCCTGTGAATGCATCACATCACCAACACGCCATGGAGCTGAATAGTATTCCGAGTTGGGGAATTTATTCAACAAATACTGTAAGATTTCTTTGTTTGTGACTCTATCACCGCAAGAGACATTTAACGCCTGTGCCCCAATCGAATTTTTTGAAAGTGTGGCACGTAAGCAAACATCCGCCACGTTATCGACATAACACATGTCTCTAGACTGAGTGCCGTCGCCGTCCGAACGCATCGGACGACCAGAAAGAACCGCATTTATCCAAGATGAAACCGCCGTAGAATACGGTGAATTGCCGAGCTGGTTCGGGCCGAACACATTGAAAAATCGCAAACAAGCAGAATCCAGGTTGTAAAGTTCGTAGTAAAGTCTCAAATAATCTTCGATGATAGATTTTTGAAGAGCGTAAGGAGACTTTGGGTTTTTCAAAAAAGAAGTGGGTGTTGGAAGTTGATCTGCCCCTCCGTACACAGATGACGAAGAAGCAAAGACAAAACGTTGAACATTTCCTCGACAAGCTTCGATAAGCTTCAACGTCGACGTGACGTTTACTTCGTGTGTCTTCAATGGAAATTCCACCGAATAACTTACACGAGGTACCGCTGCAAGGTGCACGACAACATCGTAAGATTGGTTCCTTATTTTATCAAGGATAAAATCATTTGAAAAATCGTGGATGTGTATGTTCTGCCCGTTGAGGAACGGCACAAACTGCAGATGCCCACTCGATAAATTGTCAACGATGTCGACAGAAAGACCATTCTTAAAGAATAAAGCGGCGACATTGCTGCCGATGAAACCAGCTCCTCCTGTGATAAGGACACGCATTTTATTTCCCTTTATTGAAAGACTATATCACGTTTCGAGCAAACTTTTCAAGAGTGCTGGCATCAACAATCTGCTTTTTCGTGTTATCTTGCTTGAGGAATTGATGACCTGACAACTTTCTATTTCCATTTATGAATTCAATCACTTCCAAGGCCATGTCCCGTGCAGTTGGTACTGGAACGTTTTGTGCCACATCGTTGATGTTTTTTGAAACAAGGTTGAAGTCATGTGGCATTCCCATCATGTGCATGATTTCGCGAAACGTCATGCTTCGCGGATAATGTGGGTGTATGCCTTGGTACAGGGTACGTCCAACGATGGCTGTGGTAAGTTCGTAATGAAACAGTGGGGAAGCGCTCATGAAATTTAGACCCATGTCCAGCTTTTTCTTGGCATGGCGAAGATCCCTCAGTTCCTTGTGATTTGGATGATCCTTTTCAAGGAATTCTATGTAATCCTGCATGAGACCAGAATTTCCGTTCTTGCGTCCCGAAGAAGACCAACGCTTGTCTCCCGAGCGGGCAAGATGCCAATGCAAACTACGATGTTCGTTGTCACCATACTTTTTACAAAATTGTTGGTGCGTCAGTCCGTAGTCTTTCAGCAGCTGCGTATACGTTGGTGAATATTCAAAAACGTTTTTGATAGCACAAGTGTCGATCGACTGCCCTGTGACACCCTCGGGGATGTCCATGATATATTCGTAGAATGGCTTGTGAGGTCTATCATAATATTGCATCTCAGGAGCCGATGGTGCGTCCCAAAAGAAATAGAAAGTTCTCAACCTCCTCTGTGGGATGCCATGATGGCTAGTGCTGGTCTTGTATAGCGAAAAAGAATATCCATGCTTGTTGGCAATACGTGCCAGCGATTCTCTGACGTCGGTACCAGCATCGGTAAACAACGCTGGTGCGTTTTCTCCCCACAACACCTTTGGTCGTATTCCTTCAAGGACAAGTTCCGACGTCTTTAACATCCACTCGTTCTTTGCACAATCTTTCTTTGTGGACAATGAACTAAGCCCAGCACAAGGACACACCGAGTTAACGAAGTCGAGCTTCTTGCTGGGTAATGGTGAATGATCTAGGTTGATCGTTTCAACGTCGGGCCAGTAGGCTTTGAGGTGTGACTCGTTTTGCTTAAAAGCATCATAGCTTAAGTGAAAAGCTGGTTTAGTACCTGTTGCTTGACTGCATCCTATTGCTGATCCACCAATCAGTGGAATCATCGTTGCCCATTCAATTGTCATCTAATTCCTCCGTTTCATCGTCCGATGTTTCTAACTTTTTAGAAAGGGAACGAGGAATCTTTTCAGCATAATAAAATGCTTCTTCCCTTTTTCCCTTTGGGGTAGCAAAGTATCTCAAAATCTTTTCTTCATGCTCTTTGAGACCCATTGCTGGCGGTTTGCCTTCGGCCATCAGGGAGCAAAAATCATTGTACGCTTTTTCATTTTCAAAAAATTGGTTAATTAGACGCTCGTCGTCCAGCCGACCCGTGTCTTTGCCCATCCGCAAAATGTCATCAAACATCTTGGGTAAAACAATGTCGGTATTAAATTCACGGTCAATGAAAGAAAATCCAGAATCCCTGTATCGCTTTTGTGCGTTCGTATCGTTTGCGACATCGATCAATTTGTCGCAAGTTTCAGCCAAGTCATTTCGATCGGACCAGACTGCGAGATTCTCGACGTCACAGAACCTATTCCCCAAAGAATCAACATTATTTTCTCCAAAGTGCTTATCAAACACGGGGATCGTGCCGCAGCCGATGATTTCAATCTGAGTATATTCCATACGATCTCCATAATTGTTTGGAGCCTTAGGAAGGCGGAAAAACGAACATCCAAACAAAGATTCGGATATCGCTTTCATACCATCATGATACTTGTACTGTCCAAAGACTTGGACCCCTGGAACATTCCAATCATACTCTTTGTGGTACAACTTGAAGAAGCTATTTGGTTGCCTAATGATATCCTTTGCAGCGCCAACTGATTTTTCAATGCCATGCATCAACAGGTGAAAATTTGGATCCTTTTCCTTCATGATGGGATACATGTCGAGCAACCGTCTAGGATCCTTCATCGTCGTCCAACGACCGACATAAACCAGTGTCTTCCTCTTGGAATCTAAGGGATAGACGTCACGATAGTTCTCCTTCAGTTCCTTCAAATCAATCCACATTTTGAAACGCCGCATTCGTTCTCCCAACACCTTTGTCGGTAGAATCGAAGATAGTTCCTTGGAAAAATTTGTCTTTTCTGAGAAGTTAAATACTATGTCGCAACGATTCAAGATGGGCATCAGGATTGGAATGCGATCGACGTTCATCCTGAGAATTTCGTGCATCATGCCAACAATGATGGGCTTTTCCAGTTTGGTGATGACCTTGTTGTAAAACTCAATGACCACATTGGAACCTTGGCGGTTTGATGGATATGAATTTAGAATGACGATGTCGTAGTTGTCGTTCAGCTTGACGGCAACATCGTCAAGATTGGTGACATCAAACTTAAAATGCTTATCTGGAAACTTTTGTCCGGCGGCGCGGCAAAAGACACGACCCGTGTATTCGTACACATCGAATAAAACTCCGTTGCGCTTTGCCCAAGTTGCCATTTCGATGGCTCCACGCTGGACACCACAGCCGTCCAAACCCTTTCCAAAAACAATTGCAATCTTCATCTTTTTTCCTTTTTTAGTTCCGCCTTTATGACCCTGTCTCTTAACTCAGTAGTTGAAAATGAATGTCTACGTTTGTTGTAATGGATAGGACAAAGACCTACACCGGTGTGTTCCTTTCCACGATATTCTTCACCAACAATTCTAATATCTGGATTGATGGACAATATTAGATCGACAAGGTCGGCCTCCGATTGAAATGGTATTACTTCGTCGACATATTTGCATGCTGAAACTTGCAGGTACCTTTCCATGACGGATTGGATCGGTTTGTTCTTTGAGTCTGCACGATCGATCGTGGGATCGACCAATAATCCAACGATCAAATAATCACACAACGTTGCAGCTTCCTGCAACATGACAACGTGTCCAGCGTGAAACAAATCAAAAGTGGAACATGTAAATCCCACGATTGGATCTCGGCCTAGCTGTGATCGTAACTTTTTTTTGTTTAGAAACATTCCTTAACTTCCCGATACAGTTGGCTGATGATTTCCCTAACGATCTGTTTTTGACTTTCGTTTTTGTATTTCAGCATGCGAATATAATGAATCAATTCACAAAGTAAAAAGTAAGGTTTGTAGAGATCGTTGAACTGTGATTGAAGATACGCGAAAAGGTCGGGTTTGTTTATCTCAGAATTGTAACCAGAAAACTTTTCCTCATAACCAAAGTGCAGGGACTGGTAAAGTTTGCCGATGTCAAGCAACCAAGAACTATACAGGTTAGAAGGAAGGTTTGGATCAATCACGTAGATGATTTCATCACGTACGATACAATTTTCTAGAGTCAAGTCACCATGGCAAAAACTTGCATTTGCTTCCATGAATTCAACTACACGACGATCCGTCAGCAGTCTGATGATGCCTTCTTCTTCATAGACAGCATTTAGAGCAACATGCTTCCGCAGACGTTCGACCATTGTATTCCAATTAGGTGTCAAGGCAGGGACATTTCTAAAACCCTTTATCACCTGCAGGAGCGAGTCCAGATGCTTCCTCTTACATACCGAGTTGAGGCTGGGACCATCGATAAATTCGATATCTAACGCGTTTCCATAGATAGTGTTGACCTTGGGGGTGTTGCAAAGATTGGAAGCAGCACGGTACCATTCGGCTTGTTCCTTGACGTTGTCGGCCTTTTTGATGAGACGATCTCCGAGACGTTCCACCGTGCCCCCGCTCCCGCCCTTGAATTTTTTATATTCCAAAGCCATAAATTCATCTGGGCGTAAAGACTTGTCGTCGATGTAGTAGACACCGAGTGGTTTACCAAACAAAAGTTCGTCGTACTTGACACCATATTTCTGCATCCAAGCTTCAAGTGCCGGGCGCCGAGAACGTTCGATCAACTTGATGTCACCGTTGCAGGAAACTTGTCCACGAGCCGTGAAATAGACGATACGCCAACCAGCGTCGTGCATATCGTTCAACTTTTTGATTATGTCCAAGTGTGGAATGGCATCATCGTAATTGCGATTGACGTGGGTTGAGATCGTATCATCTACATCAACAACAAGTGTTTTTGTTTCTATCATCACGTTGTCCCAGTGCTGCCAAATCCCCCAGCGCCTCGTGACGTTTGAGAAGAATAAAGTTCATCAATTGATACAACATCAATTCCACAATGCTCAACGGGGAGCAACAAAAACTGTACCACCTTTTGCCCAGGTGTAATTCCGACCTCTCGGTCCGTCGTGTTAATCAAGTGAATGTGAATCTCGCCTTGATAATCGCTATCAACCACACATGCTCCGACGATCAAGCCGTGCTTTGTTGCGACACCAGATTTGTTCATTGCCACCAAAGCGTATCCATCGGGAACGGATGCCTTGATTCCCGAGGGAATGAGCACGCTTGTCTGAGGTCTGATCGTCAATTCTTGATAATCATTTGGAACAAAGAAATCAATTCCAGCAGAACCAGCCGTTCCACGTTGGGGATCTTTGACTTCTCTGACTTTTGAGATTCTAAGGCTCTTACTCATTATTTTTGCTCCTTGATGTAGTTGTCGAGGGCCCCAATGTACGCCACGGCGTCCAGAAGGTTATCCTCCTTGTAGTTGTAAGAATGACGTGAAAACTTCAGGGCGATTAGGGCGATGAAAATATCCTCCGCTGTAAATTCCTTCCCGGTCATTCCGGAAGCAATCATTGCAGCACGTTCCATTCCTTCGGAAAATGGACCGTACATACGCTCCTTTTCTTCCGACCTTTCATTGACGATCTTGTTGGCAATTGCTAAAATGTTGTTGTTCTTGTCGACCATGATTCCCTCTCAGTTTACTTTGATCAGACGATTCCAGTTGGTGGAAAACCCAAAGTCTCCACTTTTGACTTGAGCAGCAACGATACTATACTCGTCTAGCGAGACATTTTCAGGTGCACCCCAGACAAAAACTTTCTTTTTTTGACCTGTGTTTCCCATGGCATTCAGGATGATATAAGGCTTGTTGGTCTTTGTACGCTTCTTAGCAACATCCATCGCCATAAACCAATACAGATTCTCATCTTTGTAGTTGTCGATGCTTTCGATCCCCTTTTGCTCAAACTTTTCTGAGATCTCATCTGGAATCATCGCGGCGACGTTGAGCGTCCCCGACAGAGACATCGTGTTCTTTGCAATCTCAGCAGGTGTCCATTCGCTGTCGTCTCCTGACTGCAGGATTAGTTCCTTCATCGTCTTCAAACCTTTGAATGGATCCTTTTTGGACGTCTTACGAAGCTCGTTCCAATTTTCAATGACAATGTTGTGGAACTGCTTGTAGGAACAAAACAGCTCCTTCCACTCCATAGAGTCAAACGCTCTCAACTGTAAGAGTACATCAACACCCTTCTTGTTGAGCTTGCTGTGTTTCCAAGAACCATCGTCGTTCCATAGAAATTCTTGGACGTTGCGATATGGGCGGTTTTCCATGATCTCCGTGATGGCAGCATCACCAAGACCTTTGCAGGATGAAAACGATGGTACCATGATCTTGCCAGGTAAGCACGTCCAAGAAGTTCCAGAGTTGTTGATATCAACTCGAGAAATCTTGTAACCCAACGCCTTGACCTCGTTTAACGCTTTGGTCAACTTATCTGGATTGTTGGACATGGCATCGAGATATGCACACAACCACTCCGTCTCATGATGTGTTAAGAACCATGCGCAATAATACGAGACAACGGCGTAGGACACAGCATGTGAGGCGTTGAAGCCATAGCCGGAAAAGTACAAGATCTTTTCATAAAGGTCATCGGCAATGCGACGTTCAACACCGTTTTCGACAGCACCATCGATGAATCGCATCTTCAAGGCTTTAGCCTTCTCGACGTTCTCACCGCTCGAACCACCTGGTTTCATCATCTTACGAACCTTGTTGAGTTCTTCCTTTGGGATGCCGGCAACAACATTACACAGCGCCATGGCTTGTTCCTGGAACACGATGTGGTTATAAGTGGATTCCAAAACCTGTTTGATCAACGGATGACCATAATCGATCGACTCCGGATTCTTCTTGGCTTGGATGTATGTCTTATCGACGTTGGCCGACAACGGGCCAGGACGATAGATAGAAGTAAGAGTCGCAATATCGATGATGGATTGCGGCTTGGCATTTATGAAGAGCTTCTGAGCCCCCTTCTGTGAACACTGGAATACGCCTGCAAACCTACCCTCGTGGTAAACGTTGCGGTAAACTTCTTGGTCGGCAAGGTCCAGCTTCTCTGGATCCATGTTTTCCTTGAACCATGTTTTGACATCTTCAAAGGTTGGATTGGCACAGCCATTCTTCTCCAAGATGAGACGGATCGTCATGTCGATGATTCGCAAGGTTTCGCAGCCAAGCAAATCAAACTTGACCCACCCCATCGGTTCAAGCTGCTTTGCCGTCATGCCTTCGACCCACGGCGTCTGGAGCTCACCCTTGGCCTTGATCAGCGGCATCCGCTCCTTGATGTTTTCCGAAACAATAACCCCGCCGGCGTGCCGACCCAAGGCCTTGTTCTGCTTGTATAGCACCTGAAGAGGAAGCTGAATTTCTGGATGTTGTTCCAAGAACTCTCGGGTTGGTTTGGAATATTTCAGTGCTTCCTCCAGCGAAATATCAAAAGTCGCTTCGGAATCATCATGCTTGCGTCCGCTCTTGACGTCGTCGTCCAACGTCGCCAAAGCACGATTCACCTCTTGGAACTCGAGGCCATAAAACCTGGATACGTCTTTGATTAGCGACTTAAGTTTGAAAGTGTTGTAGTTGGAAATGGGGATGACGTTGTCGAGACCAAACTCGGAACGTAATTCGTCAATGAGTCCATCACGGTCGGCAAAATCGGTGTCAATATCAGGGTACTCCGTGCGCATCGGATCAAGAAAACGCTCGAAGAGGAGGTTGTACTTGATCGGATCGACATTCGTGATACCCAAAACATAGTTCACCAAAGAACCAGCGCCAGACCCACGCCCAGGGCCGACGATCTGGTTGCGCCACGCCACGTCGATGATCTTCTTCATCGTGAGGAAGTATTGAGAGAATTTCTTTTCCCGGATGACGCCAAGCTCATACTTCAGCCTGTCGACGTACTCTTGCTTGTCTGCTAAGCCGCGTTCGACGAGACCTTTCTTACAAAGATCCACCAGAGCTTGCTGTGCTGTCATTCCTTCGGGAATGACATAAGACGGAAGCTTCATCGAAGTATCAGGTTTGATGTCTCCGATCATGTTGTGGGCGATGTCGTGTGTGCGCTCGATCGCATCACGCACAATTTCATCGTCATAAAAATCATATTCTTCCGTCGTTACGGCGTACGTTTCCCAAACCTGATCGGCGTTCTTTGGGTATAGTTCGCACTTCAATTCTTCCCGCGAATTTGGAAGTTGCGACGGATCGAACTGACGGTTGTTGAGCCAACCAAGCTTTTTATAGATCTCGCGCTCACGCCAATGATCTGGCGATGAGTAGTGGCTATCGCAGGTCACCAACAACTTATCGCTTAGGTTATTTTCTTTTGCAAAATCCAATAGCGCACGGTTGACGAGGTGCTGCGCTGGTAGCTTGTTAAATTGCAGTTCAAGAAACGCCGCGTCGGGACCGACAGCGTCCACCATGCGGTCATACGCGTTGGAAATTCCGTTTAGGATTTTCTCACGCAGGCCCGGTGTATTGTAAAGATCCGCCTTCAGTTCATCGAACTTCAATTGTTGCAAATGCTGGAACACCTCGTAGCTCAGGTTGCCACCAGTACACGCGCTGGTGACAAGTAGGTGCCCTCCCTTGGCAGCTTCTTTTAGTTGGCGGTAGTCGATGCGAGGAAAACGATAAAACCCCTCTGAGTAACCCAGGGACACGAGATGGAACAACCTCTGCAGACCGACAGAAGTTCGTGGTAGAACCACGAGGTGGTGGCGTCGAGCGACAGGATCGTAGAACTTTCCGCTCTTAGATTCCTCTTCGTTTTCGACGGTGAGGCCTTCGTCCGCAGCGACGACGGCGACGTGGTCGTCATTTTCATCCGTGATCGCGACGATTCGCGTCGCGATGTCCTCACGAGGCTTGGATTTCTTTGTGGATTGCGAGGCAGCAAAATCACGTCGCCACTCGTCGAGGTTGGGATGCAAATACATCTCGCATCCAGGGATGAACTTGAAATTAACGCCAGCCTTGATAATCTTTTGTGAATGCAAATAGGCATGGCAGAAGCCATTCATATGGCCGTGGTCGGTGAGGGACCACGCATCCATGCCGTTCTTGACGACGTAATCGATGTGATCCTGCGGGTAATCGAGCCCATCGAAGGTCGATGCACCAGAGTGAGCATGAACACCAACGAATTTTTTGGGAGGTCTTACAGAAGCGAACTTCTCCCGACGTGAAAGCGACATAAGAATATAATAACATCGCCAGCCCACGCTTTACACGAAAGTCATTCAAATCAAAAAAGGCAACCCAAGCTTGGGTTGCCTTGAATCAAAATTGAAAATTTGCTTTCACATGATTTGTGCGGCGATGAGACATCCACGGGCTACTGCATGCAACGGATCGGCAGCATGACGAACCTCCTTGACTGGTAGAGAAAAACCGTTTTCATTGAGCTTTCTCGCGAACATCTCGACGAAACCATCCGCCTTGGAAGTTCCACCGGCCACCACGATTGGTAAAGGATCCTTGAACTTGGGAAGCGACTTGTGATTTTCCATCGCAGCAGCCAATTGCTTGGTGGTATAATCAATTAGGCGCTCGTAGTACGCTGATACGGCGGCAAGAACCTGATTTTCGTTGGGCTGACCCACGGAAAAATCTCCATTTTCCTTTTCAGCTTGAACAATGGAATCCGTCTCTCCCGTCGCGACGGCCGCCATGCGGTCGATCCAATCGCCACTTTTTGTAGTTGAAAATTTCACGACAGGCTCGCCGTTCAGCATGACACAAACGTTGACCATACCGGCACCCCACGAAAGACAAACACCAGTGTAATCGTCTTTTTCAAGCTCAGAATAACAGAGTGCTTCCGCCTCGTTGATGGCACGAGGAGAATAACCAACTTCGGAAAGCAACTTCACGATGACGTCTTCATGGTATCCAACGTCGAAGTCGTCGTCCTCCTGGTCGATCGGCTGTGCTGGAACACAAAAAACCAGCTTTTCTCCTGGTTCGGAAGGCTTGCCTGAAACTTCCTTTAGGATATATGAAAGAATACGACGGGCGTCCTTTTCCTTGGACGAGACAACACCCTTGAACATTGGGCGCTTGGCTGACTCATTGCGCTCCACGGCCTTCTCGATCGCATCCTTGCCCAAGATGATGAAAGATCCATCTGAATCCTTGACGAATGTTTTACCAGCCAATCCCTTTTCGATCATCTTTGTTGCGATCGGAGTCGATGGCTTGATTACGTAAAAGGCGTCTCTAAAATCCTTGTAAAGAATTTTACCTTTTGAACCCTCGGACGCTAAGACGATGAAAGATGTACCGACGTCTAATCCTTTTGACATTTTGGTCTCCGGCCTTGATTATTCATTTGACGATCCTGTTTGTTCAACAAAAGTTTTTGGTTCTATTCCAGGGAATCTCTCCTTCATGACCTCGATGGCATGTGCGCTGGGGTCGCATAACATAAAATACCTTCCGCAAGATAAAGCTGCGGCGCCCGTTGAACCGGAACCACCGAAGGGATCAAGAATCGTTCCGCCTACCGGCGACGACGCGACGATGGCACGACGCATCAATTTGATAGGTTTTTGGTTGGGATAACCAAGCCGCTCCTTGGAGGCTGTGCCGACGATCGACATCGACCAAACATCGGTCGGCACTTGCCCTTCGGCGATGCGCTTTTCGGCTTCTTCTTTGGAACGACCGACGTATTGCAACGCTGGTGCCGCATACGCAACACGATCGATTGAATCCCAATTGAAAATATGTTTACCCGCCTTTTTGGCGTACACAAGTATGGTATCGTGTTTCATGGGCCAACGATCCTTACCTCTACCACCAAAGTTATAGCTCCAAATCACCTCGTTCAAAAAATTTTGATACCCAAATATGTCATCACAAATGACCTTCGCATAGTGCACCCAACGCCAATCTAGGTGCAGATACAACGTCCCGGTCTCCTTTAGCACCCTTTGCATTTGAACCAGATGACTCGACAAGAAGTCGAGATAATTTTCCTGTTTATCGCTATACTCTATTTTTGAAATCACCTGGCCGCGTACTTTACGGGCCATGGTTTGAACGTCACCTGTACCAAAAGGTGGATCCGTGTATATCATGTCGATCGAATTGTCGTTTATAGACGACAACAGTTGCATTGCTGTGCAGTGGTAGATTTGATTTGTGCTCATTTGTTGCCTTTGAGTTGTGCTAACTTCGACACGGAGGAAGAGACGTCATCAAAGACGACCGTCTGATTCCCGAGAGATTTGCCGTTGCTTTGAAGCTTCTCCTCGAAACTGGTGACAAACTTGCTGTTATCGATCAAAATGTTCTTCCTACCAGAAGTATTCTTAGCTGTGGATGTTGCAAGCACAGCGTTGCTGTTTCTTGTGGTCTCATCCCGCTGAATGACGGAGGCTGGATAGGGAATTGCAGAATTTCTTCCCAAGATATAACCGAGCAAAAAAGATACTTGAAAAAGCAAAAATATGATTACGGATTCAATATACATTGTTGTCTCTGTAATGGACTATCATCTTTTCAAGACCATCATCTAAACTTACGATGGGACTCCAACCCAAGATCTGACGTGCCAATTCGATGTTCGGCTTCCTCTGCAATGGATCATCAATTGGTAACGGATGTATAAAAGAAATTTCGCTTCCAAACTTTGCGTGCAGCTTTTGCGCAAGCTGCAATATCGAATATTCATCTGGGTTGCCTATGTTTATTGGAGTTCGTGGATTATTGCCGATGTTTGCTAACGAAATAACTCCGCGGATCAAGTCGGAGACGTAGCAAAAAGACCTCGTCTGTTTTCCATCGCCATATATTGTCAATGGTTTTCCGCTCAAGGCTTGGGTGATCAAGTTCGTAATGATCCTGCCATCTTTGGGGTCCATCCGTGGGCCGTAAGTGTTGAAGATGCGCACCACTCGCACGTCTATGCCAAAATTATTCAAAAAATCATAGCACAAAGCTTCTGATGCACGTTTGCCTTCGTCGTAACAAGCACGTGGACCGTACGAGTTTACGTTACCCCTATAAGTTTCAGGTTGTGGTGTGATCGTTGGATCACCGTACACTTCTGATGTCGAAGCGTGTACAACTACCGTGTTTTTTCGTGCAAGGGACAAAACATTCTTCGTCCCCAAGACGCAGGTCATGGTGGTCTCTACGGGAATTGATTGATATATGGGAGGAGAAGCTGGGCATGCAAAGTTGAATATCAGATCAAAATTTATGTTGTCAAAAGCATCTACAAAAGATTGATCACAAATGTTGAATTTAAAAAACTTGTAGTTGTCGTGGTCCAACAACGATTGATGATGCTTTGAAAGCGGATTGGAAGAACAAAAATTGTCGACACCACAGACTTGATTCCCTAGGTCCAAATGGTGTTCCACCAAATAACTGCCTAAAAATCCGGCCGCACCTGTCACTAAAATTTTTTTCATCGCTCTAATGTAATTCAAAATTTCACAATTTTTCTAGCAGACGTTCTATAATTACTTGCATGAAATACGAAAAAATGCTACAGGAAAAATTTGGCATGCCCATAGGAACCTACGCGGGACAACCAATGGTTGGTGTCAGGGACGAGGGCGGAGAGGAATTACTTTGTTCAGGTTGTGGCATGATGCCTGTCGGTGGTTCCTGCGGATGTGAAGACAGTGATGTGTGCCCCAGGTGTGGTATGATGCCTCCTGCCGATGATCAACCATGCTCCTGTGCGATGGCCGAAGCAAAAAAACGCGGACCTTCTAAAAAGACTGCCCAAAAAATCCTTCGTGGCACCAAAACCTTTAAACAAAAGATGAAAAAAGTTGAAAAATGGGCCGATGACCCAGCCGCCGCCGCTGCGTGGATGACGCATAAAGCTTACGGCAAGTGGCCTTCCGAAAAGTGAACTAACCGAAATTACTTAGAACACCTTTGTTTCAGCAGATAAACATGACCTTCATGTTTATCTGCGATGTCTTGTAGCATGTTGTCGACACCGTTGGTCAGCATTGCGCATTCTTTCAAAGATTCGATTGCCATGTCGACAATTTTTAGGAAGTTCATTTCCGCCATCAATGAGCGTCGAGCAAGATCAGAGGATTGCGGAATGGTTGAAGCCATACCATATCCACAGATTAATTTTGTACGTTGTAAGTTAACCAACTCGAGGTCCACGTTGCTCGTGCAACCCAATCCTATCGCCTTTTCAGCAACGCCGTCGATCTCCTCGAGAACACAGGAGTAAAGCTTTTGAAAAAGTAAATGATCTCCATAGAACGGGTCGCCCATGCACACCCAGTGATGATTTTGATGAACTTCGTACAAAAACTTTAGGTGTACTAAGACGACGGAAAGTTGTGAGTATGGTGACGAACTCCATTCGGCCAACATGTTATCAAAAATTATGTTGATATTTGGTTCGACCGTGATCATTGTTATGCCGTAATTTTCGTCCAACTTTTTCATATCAGCGTACTCCTAGGGTAAATCCGACCTTGTTTCCACGGAGCGGAGACCAAGATAGGTAATAAGGATTTCCCTTTAGCTTTTGGATTGAGTTCCAGTGCTTCACATAAGTATCTAAAGCGGACTCTTCCCTTGAACCAACGAAATTTCCTGGAACGATTGCTGAAGCCGGGCATTTGACACGCGAAAAATTTTCGTTTATTCCGAGACTTGATCCTGGGTTTGGGACCGATGACTTGACGACAGAAAAAACATTTTCAAACTGTGCGACGAATTCAGATGGCGACAATCTCGCTTCTAGCAATTCTTCGATCTCGCTTTTTTCTTCAGACAATATTGGCATCACCGGCGCTTCCATGTCGGCTTGCTCGTTGAGCTTCTTGACCATCTTCTTAAAGATGCTTTCTCCAAGTGCGGCGTCACTGCGAGCGTTCAACAATTCATATACACAGTTCAACAATTTCTCTTGATCAACATCGATACCTTGTGACTTTAATCCATTGGTAAACTGCGAAACGGACTTTTCCTCCCACGGATGTTCGATGAAACCACCATATGTCGTCACGATTTTACGCGCTTGATTTTCGTACCATTCGTCAGTCAGACCAGAATGCTCGACGCTCTTTTCGATTTCACCCAACCTCTTATCACCGTAAATGTCAAAATATTCATCAGATGCTTCCGACAGTCTCTGTCGGAGAGTGAATTCGAGTTGTTCGTCGTTTGGGTAATTTTTTACCATTGTCTCAACGAGATGCACTGGAAGTCTCTTTGCGACAACCAAACGCACACCACGGTTGTTGTCACTCACGAAACGATTCAACATGTTTTCTGGCAACAACCTTGCCACCAATCGTCTCACTTCGGCATTTGGGGAGTCGGCGTGCTTTAGCAGCACTTTAACGTCTATTTTTTCCGGTTTTTTATCATAAAATTCAAACACGTCAAGACGCTTGTTGGCACTTTCAGCCATCAATGCAACGCCATGATTAGTGAGAATTGTAGGTCCTAAAGTGCGAGTAAGCTCACGACCCAACAGGTTGTTGTGTTTTTCTTCTTCAACAACTTCCAGAGCCGCTTGTTGTATTTTTCCAAGCTTCCAACCCATGAATTGACTCCTAGACGCTAAATATATAGCAAACTTATTAAATCTTGTAATGAAGGTTGGTAGGAACAAATACACTCCAGTCAGGATGCCAACTGGACGGAGAACCTGAATCCCAAAAATGTAGAACCGTTGGTTCTGTCGGAATATTTCTTAAACTCATCTTGGCCTCTTCTGGGGTTTTGTTGCCCTTCTTGTAATTGCAAGAGGTACAAGCTGCCACACAATTTTTCCAAGAAGTTTTACCTCCACGCGAAACGGGGAGGACGTGATCTATCGATAACGAATTATACCCTAAAGAAACACCACAATATTGGCAACACCAGCCGTCTCGGTTGAACAATGCCTTTTTATGGAATCTTGGAGGATACTTTAGTCCACGTTGTTTATTGACGTAGGTGTATAGGCGAAGGACAGCTGGAAGTCTGAACGAATTAGATGTCGAAGAGATCGACTCTTCCCAAAAGGAAGGGCTCCCTGTCAAACCGTTAGCAACTTCAGCACGCCCTCGCAACAATAACTTGACGGCTCTGATGCCATCCATGAATTGAAGCGGTTGTCCATTAGAATTGAGAAGAAGCGTCCTCTTCATACCACACGCAGTCCTCCTGCGTTTAAATAGGTATGATTCCTGCAAGTTGCGGTGTACCATATTCTGACTTACCTACCCTAACCTCTAGGTTAGGTAGAATGTTTCCTTTATATTGTGAATGTACATGTCCAGAAAAAACCTTGAACTTTATTTCGGGAAAGCTTTTGGCCGCACGCAGCAGCATGTCTCCCATCATCCTGCAGGTGTACCACGGCAAAGCGTCTTGTACCCTCATGGGCTTCTTTTCGTTTGGAACGTAGGATTCCATGAACGGAGGTACGTGAGTCACTACGACGATCGTTTCGTTTTTTTCCCGTGCTGCTGCCTTTATGCCTTCGGCAATGTGCTTTACACCAACCTGGCAAATTGAACGAGCGATGTTGACAATTTCTAATTTGGAGATTTCTATTCCCTGTGGGGTGTTTCGACAGGCGGGGGAGTAATCCCCTATCTTTATCCAATCGTTCATAATCAATTGGCTGTGTTCAACGCTTCCGTTTCCAGCGTCGTACCAACCATCGTGACCAACCAACGCCGTATTTTTTTCGATTTTTACAAATGGGATATGAGACAGGTAACACAAGAAAGAACTGCTGCGACAAACACTGGCGACGTCTCGTCGCACCGTAGAAATGTCTGAAAAATAAAAATCATGGTTACCCAACACGAAATAAACAGGCCTCTCGGCGAGGGAATCTAACAACTGAAGGTGCTTTGCCAGCATAGGTGCGACGGATATGTCTCCGGACACCAAAAGGCAATCTGCATCTCCTGCTGACTTTAACAGAGATTTTACTCGTTCTGAAGCATCGTTGGTGCAATCCAGATGGATATCGGTTGCCCATGCAAATATTTTCATAGTTTTTCCAATGATTCTTTGATCTGTTCCAGGAATATGATGGATTCCTCCAGGGAACGACGTGCCTCTTGCAACCTCAGGTCATTTCTTCGAAACTTATCGACGTCTTTTTTTGTTGATTCTCTTGATGAGAGTTCAAGGCAACGTTCAACACGTTCCTTGTTTTGATTAACGTTCATCGTCATTTGCTGCAGCAAAATCTGTAATTTTTCCTTTTCCGAAACCTTTTTTTGTTTCTTTAATGTTTGTTTGTTTTTCAAAGTCTAGCCACCATGTCATCAAAAATCTTTTCGTCTTGTTCAACGACAACAAAACGACGACCAAGCTTCCTCGCTGCGACCGCCGTAGAACCTGAACCCGCAAATGGATCTATCACAATTTCTCCTGCGTTGGTGTGAACCTCGATCGGTATCTCGACCACCTTCGCCGCTTTTTGAGTTGGATGTAGCTTTCCGCTGAATAACTCATTGATATCGCTCCAAACGTTTGTACGACGATAGAATTCGCTCTTAGCTGGATACTTCTTGTTGTATCCGGCGTATCCCCTCTTTTCATCGAGCAATGGAATGTTAAATCTGTATGGTTTCTTTGGGTTGCCTTTCGTAAAGTAAGCGAGCTCTTCCCTTGTGAAAAGGTAGTTATTTGAAACTCCGTAGGCTCTCTTCTTACCCCACGTAATAAGGTTGGCCATTTTAAAATTATCGTCTTCAACACGCGTCAAATACTTTATGAAGGGTCTAAACCCTGGAAGGCCAACGCCTCCCCAAACATAGAAAGCGCCTCCTTGAACCAACAACTGAGACCACAACCTGGTCCAATTTATCATATTTTGAGCGTACTCATCGTCGGTGAGCTTTGTGCGATCCCAATGCTGCATTACGATGTTTCCGTACGGAGGATCGGTGGCAATCAAAGGGACGATGGTGTCTCCCAACCATGCTTTCACTTCGTCGACGGCTTCTTGCGTCGTCGAATCGCAGCACAACGCCAAGCCGTCGTTGAATTCAACTCTTTTCATCAGAAGTTTTTCTCCAAACTCTACTTTCATAACACGGATTGCAAGCCGTGTAAATCCAAGTTCCAAGAGTTTGTTGATTGGCTTTGAAACCGCAAAATTCACAGAGACGATAGGACATCTTTTCGGCCATCCCGATCATGCCTTCCGTATATACATCACCACCGTAACTGTAAAAACGTAGACCGCCATACTTGGACTTCACTTGTTGAGCGACAAGTTGCAGATTATCGCGTTCCTCGTCTGTCAATCTCGTATCTTTCGAGGCAAAGTCGATGTGATTTTGGATGGCTGAACACAGGCAATCAAGTAGATCATACCACCCATCATCACATTCAATGCCCCAGACTTGAAGCACGGAATTTGTATCATCAACCTTGAAAATCTTTGGATACTTTCGAACAAGTTTCGATTCAAGCTCGGGCGTCATGTGATGATTATACAACGATAGGACAACTATTTTTTTCTCTTTTTTCCACGATGTTTTTTTATCTTATCCCACTGAGCGGAGTCGACCTTGCGGGCTGGTCCTCCCGCAAGAACAGAGTTGACGCGTGCCATGGCCCATTGGTGCTGGGACGCCCCAGGTCGATGGCCGGTTCTCCACGCTGCCAAACCCTTGTTGTAGATAGCACGGAGAGCACCCAATGGCGCGCCAGTTTTCTCGGCCTTGTTCTTCAAGGCTTTGGTGACCTTGTCCCCCTTTTCCGCAAGAACAATCTGCTCAATAAATTCTTTAAGAATTTCAATGGTTTCAACGTCGAGTTCTTCGTACAGCACCGAGCCCTCGTCGAATTCAAGTTCGTGGTTTTCTCCATACATTTTTTTGAATTTTTCTGTCCACTTGGATGGTTTTGTCTTCCTGGATTTTCCGCTTGCGGTTTTGTCGGTTTTGAATCGAGAGGGATCGTAAGCGGCGGGATCGTCGGTGTCCGTCTGCTCGCCGCGTTCTAATTCCTTTTTTCTTTTTGCTTTATCGGCCGGCGACAAACCCTTGAGATAAGCATCGTTAAAATTCCTGTTTTTGTCCGGCATGCAACCTAAATATATCTAAGAACAATTTATATGAAAACGATCAGCC
>Ga0214923_10000498_pt1 | contig 59501 bp, 83 predicted proteins | sample LL1510_MetaG_FD_177993 | JGI IMG/M metagenome (GOLD analysis project Ga0214923, IMG submission 177993) | Freshwater microbial communities from Lake Lanier, Atlanta, Georgia, United States - LL-1510 | ecosystem: Environmental > Aquatic > Freshwater > Lake | place: USA: Georgia | collected...
CCGATTGTATTGTTAGAGGAAGAATTAAGCATCAACTGTAGTCCATTAATATTGCTTCCTATTAATGAACCACTACTGCTTCCTGTTCCTATCAAGCCATTAGAGACTAAAGACGATGGTGATCCTGCAAGAAAAATACTTATATGTTTATTATTTTGAGGATCAGCATTTTCTAGTCTATTAGTCAATAAATATTTAGTACTACCATCTCCTTTTAATCCAGTCTCCCTATTATAGTCCGCACTCACAAAATTATAATTAGTTGGCGCTGTTCCTTTTAGTGGCACCAAAGCTCCAGCTAGAGTTCTAGCCCCACACAACAAACAACAACTCTTAATAGCTCCCCAAATTCCCCTAGTTTTACAGTCTATAACAAATTGATTAATGGCTCTTTTAACTCCAATTTCTAAAGTTTGACCATCAGCAGTTTCAACCGCTGAAATATATGTTGCAGCATCTTTATCCCATGATACTCTGCGATCACCTAGCAATGCTAATGTCATAATATTCTCCATCTAGAAGCATTACTATCATATAATACCACAACAGAATATCCTGCTTCTAAATAATAGTCGGCCGCAAAAGGACTTAAAAATCTATTTTCCGCAGTGCTAGCGGTGTCCTGATGATCTAAAATAATAGTATATAAGCTGGTATTAATTAATATTTTTATAGTATTTGCGGGGGCACTAGCTAATCCAGTAATTTTATAAGCCGCAGTAGAACTTAAATAAATTATATCGCTATCATTATGAGCGTAATTGTTAACATTAGCAACTAATGCGGAAGGATAATATCCGCTATTAACTACTGTGCTAGATTGAACATAGGAAGCATTACCCAAAGCCCCACTATCTGGTCCTATTTCGGCGTAAAAATTTCCTGTCCACTGATACATTCTACCATCATCAGTAGATCTATAAATATAATTAAGATTACCAGAGGCTGGAAAAGCACTTGCTGCCATATATTCTAATAGCGGATCAAAAGATGGAGTTAATCCGCTTCGTGCTACTAAAACATTATTTAAAGCTAGTGTCATAATAATTTCTCATTTAAAATGTTGATAAAGAGCTTGCTAGTTGTTGACCAGCAGAAGCTACTGTTGAGCAATTTTTTAGTCTTTCTCCGATACTGCCAGAAACATTTAGTCCTGATGTCGCTATATTCCATATGTCGTTAGCATTTAAAACGGCTGTGCCAACAGTATTATCTACAGATACTCCTAAAGCCACATTAGCCGCATTTGGTACACTCATTGTTCCAACATTATTACTATAATTATAGTATACACCTGAGCGAACATCTGATGGTGCGGGTAGCAGATTGGCCGTGCTGTCTGCTGATATTAGTGTTTTTTTAGAAGATCCTGGTCTATGAACTAAACAAACATTAGTTGTGGCATTTAGGAGAACAATAGGCCCACTCGTTGGACTTTGACCAAGATCGCCGTATTCTATTTCGTATACTCTTACGTTTGTATTAGCTAAATTATTAGCAACGCCTACCACAGAGAATAAACCAGATGATCCTAGTCCAAACCCATTTCCTTTTGCTCTAGTAACGGTCATTAAACCGGTGGAGTTATTTTCAGCGCCAGGAGCGGCCGATCCACCAATAGCTGTGCCAAAAATATTAACCGTTCCATTTATTGAATTAAACACTCCTCTCGCATTACTTAGCCCTCCTCCTGTAACAGACCCTGTTATATTTAGTGTTCCTGTAGATCCTTGATGCAAAACTCCATGACACGTTGCTGTATTTCCTGCTACAACATTACCTATAATATTTAGTGTGCCATTGTTACCAGCATGAATAACACCCACAGCAGATGAACCTGCTCCCCCATTAACATTTCCTGTAATATTGATAGTTCCACCGGAGCCAAGCCAAACACCACCAGATCCAGCACCAGATCCTCCAAATACATTACCGGTTATATTTAATGTTCCTGTTCCTGCCATTAAAACTGAAGTATACACAGCACTAGAACCTCCATATATATTACCAACAATAGTAGCTGTATTGGGAGCATTTCCGTTATAAGTTAAACAAACAGCCGCTCCAGAATAAATATTAGAAGACAGGGTAACACCATCATTTATAGTAAAACCTCCTCCAGCAGTTGCGCTGTTTGAGTTATCATTCTTTATTTCTAAAACAGTTGTATTAACATTAATCGTAATAGCAAAACCATTAGACATTAATGTATCAGCATTAGTAAAAGAAGAGAAAACATTACCGGCTGTTCCTGTTGGAGTTGTGGCCCAAACATCAGCAGCATTAATATTTCCAGTTTTTCTAGCATAATAAGTAGCCATTATAATACTTGCTCCAACTGTTTACCTATAGTTGATACTGTGGCACAGTTTTTCATTCTAGATCCTATAGTTCCACTAGTTGATATATTAGAAGTTAAATAATTCCACACAGAAGCTGGAGTTAAAATACCACTACCAACAGTATTATCTACTGGAACTCCAAAAACAACGCTATTGGCATTGGGAATAATACAGGTTCCTGTGTTAGTTCCAAGATTATAGGAAACTCCGCTTCTAACATCGGAAGATGCCGGTACTCCGCCAGCAACTATACTAGAATCTATTAGTGTTTTTTTAGTTGTTCCAACTCTATAAAATACTGCCACATTAGAACTTTTATCTACAAATCGTATAGGGCCGCTAGTAGGACTTTGACCCAAAGATCCATATTCTATTTCTTCAACATTAGTTAATGAACCGGCGACACTACTGACTACTCCTGGTTGAGATGTCATACCGCTAGTTCCTAATCCAAAATTATTTCCAACTGCTCTTGTCACATTTAATACTCCAGTACTAGCATTATTAGCTGCTGCACTAATATTACCGCCTATTGCTGAACCGGTGATAGATACAGTACCCGTACTAGCATTGTTCACTGCAAATGTATATGCGCCATAAACATTCCCTGTAATATTTATAGTACCAGTAGAATTATTATTAACTCCAAATTGAGAACTAGATACATTAGTTCCTCCGAATACATTTCCTATAATATTTATTATAGCAGTACTAGAGCCATTTTGAACTCCGTGAGACTGCTGCGAAGAACCTCCCGTTATGTTTCCAACAATAGTAATTGTGCCACTACCTGTTGCCCATACGCCGAAACATTGAAATGCTATTCCGCCTATACAATTACCTGTAATATTTATAATTCCATTTGATGTATTATTGACTCCGCTTCCTCCGGAACCCCCAGCACAATTGCCTGTAATATTTAATGTTCCACTACTAGTATTAGCTACAGCATGAGCAGTACCATTAGCAGAACCTCCATATAAATTTCCTATGATATTAGCACTATTAGGACTAGCTAAAGAAAAATTTACACAAACAGCACCTACAGTTGATCCTCCATAAATATCTGCTCTAAGAGTAATTCCGTTATTCAAATTAAAACCCCCGCCGGCCGTCCCTCCCCCCGTAGCGTCATTTCTCACTTGACTAACAGTTGGACTAATATCTATTGTTACTGTTTTATTATTAGCAACAACAACGTCTCCGCTACTTGGTACTACTCCACCAACCCATGTGCTAGTTGCACTCCAGTTTCCATTTTGATTTGCTAATATAGTTGCCATTAATAACCTTTACTTTTTAATAAATTATTAATAGTAGAAATTAAATTAGATGCAAAAACTTGTTCATTTTCATCCACTAACTCATTTAATCTTCCTCTAAATATTCCAATGCTTTTACTATCTTCAGTAACTGCTCCTAAAACTGGATCTAATCTTGTTGGGACTAATCTTAATGCGAAGCTTAAATCTTCGTCTCCATCTTTTTCACATTTTGTGGAAATGGCCAAATTAATAGTTAAATGATCATAAGTTACACTATCAATAGTTACCGGGTCTGTAATTTTCATGATAATTTCCTTTTAAATGTATGTTGCAGTTAATCTGTCGGTCCACCTAACATTTGTAGCTGTTGTTGTTATTATAGTTGTTCCATCACTATTTATCACGTTTTGTTTTATTCTCCAAACACTACTACTTTCTGAACTACCAGCAGCTGCTACTCCAATATAATTAATATTACCAACATAATCACTCCTAACTTCTCCCAAACTTAAATTAATTTTAGGAACACTAATAAAACCTGTCCATTCCACAACATCTCCACTAACTGCGGGACTAGTTAATGTAAAAGAAGTTCCATTAGAAGCTGTAAAATCTTCACTATTAACTAATTTAATTCCATTATGATAAACATCTATATTATTAACAGAGTAGCCTCCATCAACAACAAATGAACTTTTAGTAGTATTAACTAATTCATAATTTCTAAAACTAGAGGGCGAACTTACTGTAATGGTATTAGAAGCATCATTATAAGATACGCTGGTTGATCCTGAACCTACTATATTTAAATTTTCCGATAAATTATAAGATATTACTGTTCCTGAACCGTTACCAATAAGAGCAGTGCTAGATAATCCACTAACAGATACTGTTAAACTATTAGCATTATCATTATAGTTTAAATTAATTCCACTTCCTGCTACTAATAATGCTGCTACTCTATCATCAACTTCTTCTGTGGTCAATCCTAAACTACCACTAACACTAACAGTATAATTACCACTAGTATTAACGACTGATATATTTGATCCTCCAGTTATATTTTTGACCGGCAGTAATCCGCTAACACTACTATTAAAATCAGTAATATAATTAGAACCTATTCCTGAACTAGTGGTTAATATTCCACTCGCTCCTGTTGTTATTAATAAACCGCTAGTTGATCCGATAGTGCCGCTATTAGTAATATTCCCATGAGAATGACTTGTAGCTGCAAAATTTTCACTATTTGCCGTTGCAGCACTCCCTAGTCCGAGATTGGTGCGAGTGGTGGCGGCGATTGCGGCGGCATTTGCCCCAGTGAATAAAATAGGCAGATTGATTTGCATATTGCTTGTGCCGATCTGCATGTACGCAGATTCTCCAACTTCAATAAGCAGCGCCCCGTCGGCGTAAACATGAACGGGAACGTCACTTTGATTAAAATCTACGGCATAGCATCTCACGGTGCCGTCTGTTTCGATGTCGCTGTTTTCGACGTACAGACTACCCCCAATAGTCACGCTACTGTCGAAAGAAATATCACTACTGCTCAACGGCAAATTAACAGTCGCGGCCGTGCCAAGGCCGAGATTTGTACGGCTTGTCGCCGCCGCCGTTCCGCTGGTGTCATTGATAAATGACAGCGGCTTGGCAATGGCGAACGCCGTAGTGTCGGCAATCAGAATTGTTCCGAATCCACCGACATCAACCGAGATTCCGCCCTCGTTGTAAATCACGGCAGCAGGTTCGCCGCCAAGTGTGATTTGCCCGCCTGCGAACGTCCCGTAATCTTGAATGTCCGTACTGCTCAACGGCAAATTAGCAACGGCAGCACTTCCAAGACCAGTAACACTAACAATATAGTTTCCAGAACTAGAATTTACATTAATATATCCACTTCCAGCTATATTTGTAACTGGTAATAGTCCGCTAACGCTACTATTAAAATCATAGATACTCTCTGATCGGATACCGCCTACAGAATTACATGCTTCAGTTAAGCCGTTTATATTTAATTGTTGTAAAAATATTGTTGTATCAGATCCTTTGTAAAATGTAGTACTATTATAGTCATCTGATTCTATTAATATATCATCTCCTTTGTGAATATGACCACTAATACTCACCGGAACATTATCAACATTTAAAATATTAAAATTTCCACTATTACACACTAACTGTCCGCTAGGAAGCAAATTAATATTTTTAGCACCAATACTAAAAGCATTAATATATGAGCTAGTCAAATATATACTATTTAATCCACTAGCATCAACTATACCTTTAACATCAAGTTTATGACTAGGACTATTAGTACCCAAACCAATATATCCACCACTGGTAATCACAAAATCGTTTTGATCTGGTCTACCAGCAACTAATCTTCCGTCTTTAAAAACTTGAAAAACTGATTGTCCAATTTCATTATTAGCATTTAAGACAACATCACTATTATTATCAGAAATACTAAATAAAACTCCATTAGATCCCTCGACAGTAAATAAACTAGCCCCACTAACCGGTGAATAAACATGAAGAGTTGATAGTGGTTCTTGAGTACCTATGCCAATATTTCCACTATTACTTATTAAATTAATATTTCCATTAGTATTGACTATATTAATATCGCCACTATTACTAGAATTTGATTCTATATTAAAATCATAATAGCCAGATCGTCCAACTTCTAAAGCATTACCTTCTATAGATACCTTTCTATATGCTGTGGCCGGATTACCTAATCCAGAAGGTTTTAATACAATATTTCTACCAGTAAAAGATTCTATAGTATCAACTTTAATTTTATCATTTGCTGATAATTGTGCAAAAATTCCAGTAGATGCTGTAAAACTAGGTATATTACTATTAATAATAGGTAAACTATTCCATGATGAAGATCCATCACCAATTTTTAATATATTATTAGTAACATCAAAACCAGGTTCGCCGCTAGCTAAAACTATATTAGCAGCTTCCCACTGAGTTGATAATCCTCTTTTTAGTAGTATAGTATTACTCATAATTATTTTTTGTTATTTTGATGATTTTGACCCGCAGCTCATAATGCCAAGACAAGTTTTGAAATATTCAACAAGCTCCGACTTCTGAACGCCGCACATCATTTTCTAAAATTTCTTTTAGGATTGGACTATATCTTTTATACACTAGTATAATCAGGGCGCTCTTGCCTGTTATTAAGACAAACCATTTTGTCTCAGGTAGTCTCTACACCTTCGCAAAGATGGCTTTGCGCTTGGCTCGGTATTGCCATCAGCATTATCTGTTAAGGTTTCACCGAATTCACCCCGAATGGGCCTTTAAATTTTTTAACTTATATGTTCCTCCTATTATTTCTAAATAAAACTATAGTATTATTAACTATAACTCCATATCTATATATTCTATATTGGTATAATGGTTTAATTTTAATTGGCGGATTAAGACCTGGGTTTTTATCTGTATATTCTAAAAATAATACTTCAATAAACACTTTACTATTATTAGGTAGTTCATCAGTAAACATGAGAGGTATAGTATCAGATATTTCTGTCGGTGGATTTTCATTGATAATATCAGTACAATAAACTCGACTTTTTAAATTTAACGTTCGAAGGTCCATTTTTTCAGATTTTTTATTAAAAACAGCATTTGTGGTTTTTTCAAAAGTGAAAATATTATTGCTATAATTATAGTAATATCGTCGTACTGATTTTTTAGTTAAATTAGGCAATGTTGTATCTGGTCCATAGCATCTAGCATTAAAAAAATCCTGATTTTGATTATTATAAATACCAACTTTATTTAAACAATTTTGAATTTTAACTATATTTTTTGGTCCATAAGTTCTCATAATGATCCTCCATCAATAATACAATTAGTCAATACTGTTGGATTATTAATATTATTTCCTACTATACTAGTGAGACCAGATAATGATCCATAGGTTCCACCAATACTAACTGTTGTTGATCCTAAAGTTAAACTATTAGATATTGTTGATATTAATCCGTTACTTGTTGTGCTTAATAATACACCAGAAGTTGAACCTATCGTACCACTATTGGTTATATTGCCATGAGAATGAACGCTATTAGCATAATCTCCACTGGGTTGTACTCCAGTAATATTAATTGTATAAGTACCACTAGTATTAGAAATATTAGCATATTCACTACCAACTATATTTTTAACCGGTAATAAACCACTAACACTACTATTGAAATTAGTTATATCAGAACTAATATGAGAGTGACCGCTAACGCTAACTCTAATCCCATTCTGCTGTAAGGTTGTAAAATTACCACTAGGAGCTGTAATGGCTCCTATAAAAGAAGCTCCGTTAAGATTAGCTTTACCAGCCAAACTGTTAGTAACCGTTGTGCTAAAATTAGCATCATTCCCTAATGCGCTTGCTAACTCATTAAGAGTGTCTAATGTTGACGGGGCCGAGCCAACAAGATTACTAATCTCATTTCTTACAAATGCTGTACTAGCGATTTGATTAGTATTTGTTCCACTACTAGCTGTTGGAGCTGTCGGTATTCCTGTTAATGCTGGACTATTTAACGGAGCATATATTCCACTCACCAAACTATTTACACTACTATTAAAATTAGTAATATCATTAGACAAATGACCATGTCCAACTAAACTATAATTACCGCTGGGCTGTAAGCCTGTAACACTAACAGTGTATGTTCCATTAGAGTTACTAATATTAACATATCCAGAACCAGACACATTTTTAACGGGTAATAGCCCGCTTACTCCACTACCAAAATTAGTTATATCAGAAACTATATGACTATGGCCAACGGTGCTGTAATTACCACTAGGCTGTAATCCAGATGTAGAAATGGTTAATGTATCTAGTACTGAATCATAATTGATCGTTATAAATGATCCTGCTAATAATGTGGTAGTTAAATTATTTTGAACCCCACTAGCAAAATTAGCGATATCAGTATAATTATGATAGTGTCCAGAAACTGAAACGGGAATTCCACTAACTGATAAACTATTAAAATTAGCTCCAGAGGTATACGCTAAACCAGTAGCAGATATATTAAAATTAGTACCAATAGTTGAAATATATATTCCACTATTACCTGTTATATTTGTAATTGGTAATAAACCACTTACGCTATTATTAAAATTAGTAATATAATTAGAACTTATTCCTGAACTAGTTGTTAATAAACCACTTGGTCCTGTTGTTACTAATAATCCACTAACCGATCCTATATTTCCACTAGAAGAAATATTGCCAAGATTATTTAAACTAGCTAAAGATCCTACTCCTGATACTTGAGACAAATTAATATTTTCTGCTGATCCTAATAATACATATAATCCAGAATTAAAAACTGATCCACTATTACCATCGGGAGATTTTTTTTGATATACTCGACCATTATATGTATATCGACGATAAATATATTGATCTTGATTGGGCTGCCAGATGACTGATGGTAATAAAGATCTATATCTAAATAAGTCAAAATCTGGTAATATTGAAGATAACTGAGGACTAACAATATTTCCACCCTGGTCTTGATAGCTTAAAGAATTGCATATTATTAAATTATCAATAATTCCCCCAAAACTATCTATAGCATCAGTTAGTCCATTTGCTTCTAGTTGTGCTAGAAATCCATCGGCACTACCATTATCAGAATAATTACCTCCTAAATTATCTGATACTATATCACTTATCTTTATATAATTTTTTGTTGCAAGACTTCCCAAATCTGAGTTTTTTGCGTAATTACCGCTAGGCTGCAATCCTGTTACACTGATATTATAAATTCCACTAGTATTAGTAATATTAACATATCCCGATCCTGTAATATTTTTAACTGGTAATAGTCCACTAACCGCACTACCAAAATTAGTATTTAACAATAATACATTAGATGATAATCTAGCATCGGGCAAAATACCAGTAGTTAATAAATTAGCATTAATTGTGGGAGGAGCTGTAGCTATTACAGCGCTTGTAAAATCAGTAATTTGACTAGATGGTATTCCAGAAACAACAGTTAGTAGTCCGCTTGTGGTTGTTATTACTAATTGTCCGGATAGTGATCCTATTCTTCCATCATTAGTAATATTGCCATGAGTATGAGATAAAGATGCTTTGGTATCTAATCCAGATTGAGTAGCTAAACTAATTGGTTTATTAAGATCACTAGTATTGTTAACATTACTTAATCCAACATCATTTTTAGTTAGAGTAACAATGCCTATACGACCAGCAACACTTTGTACGGGGGCAGCGCCGCTAGCTCTAGCATCAGTATAATATTTATTTATACTACCTTCTGGCACACTATCAGTACTACCAGGAGAAGAGCTAATTTCTATATAACTACTACCACCCCATCTATAGGTTTTATTATTATCTAGAGTAACATAAATTTTACCAGGTTCACCAATAGATGGAAAATTTCCACTACTACTATATTCTAACACATCATCAACATAGCTGGGTAATTGAGATGCTGGAATCAATCCATTCACCAGTATAGCATAACTACCCGATATTTGTTTGTTATCTAAAGCAGACTGAAGTCCTGTAACGTCACCAATATTATGAATATGTCCAACAACACTGTAGTCACCAGATGGTTGTAGTCCAGTTACATTAATAGTTAAAGTATTATTAGGATCATTATAATTTAAATCTATATACGATCCACTCTTTAGCAAATCATTTACTCTATCATCAACTTGTTCGCTAGTTAATCCAAATTGCCCAGTGACACTTACTTGAAAATCTTTATCAGTAATACTGACCGATATGCCACTACCAGCACTAACATTTTGAACAGGCAATAAACCACTAACAGCACTATTAAAATCTGTTACTTCAGAAACAGTATGACGATGTCCTACCGTGCTATAATTACCACTTGGTTGTAATCCAGTAGTATAAATTTTAATTATACCAGAATTTAATGGATCTATAGATATACCTGATGATCCAACTATAGTATTATTTAATACAGTTTGAATATTATAGCTAAAGTCATTTGGTAACAAAGCTATATCGTGAGATACTAATATCTCTGATGAATTATTTTGTATAATCTCTATTGTTGGAGGATTATCTCCAATAGTAGCTTCTAGCTCTATAAAATTAGAAGATGATTCTACAATCTCTACGCTATAACTCATGAGTTACAATCCAATATATTATTGGTTTTACTGAATCGTTTAGTTATATTAATAGTTCCGTATAAAAGTCTTATAGTATATTTGCCACCATCCTCATATAAATCTTGTGGACTTTTTAATTCTAGATCATATTTAGCAGACCCGAAATTAATACTATTAGTGTAGTGTGCTGAAAATAATAGCACTATTAACCCATTTGCTTCATCTATATAGAATTTATAGTTAGAGTTGGGCGGGTCAGTTGTTAACAGTGTAGTAATTTCGCCAGTATTGGTTGACCATATTATTCGGCCACAATATCCGGTTAGGGGTACCACATCACCATTATTATCCTTATATTTTAAGCTTAATTTATAGCTACTGCCTTGTTCAATACTAAAATCATACTTACTAGCGGCCATAATATCCCCTTTATACTAGACGGTATGATTATTAATACACCTAACTATATTTAGCGTATACAGATCCCAAATCTACGGGAGTTAATGAATATCCTTGACCCGGAGATAAACTTTCTATTATAGAATTTACTTGATTATATCTATTTGTAATAAAAGGACCGCCAGATGGTATCCACCAAGCGCATAAAACTACTAGCTCATTATCTATAATTAAAAATAAGGGATTTCCACTATCTCCAGTTATTATTGGTTCACTAAAATTAGCAAATTGTCCAGGATAAGGTACGGTTGTTCCGCTCCAAGTATATTGAAGATTGGGGTCAATATCACTGGCTGACACTAATTGAAACCATATGGTATTAGGAGAGTTGCCACTACTATACAGATCACATCCATTAAATATTTTTACAATGGCTTTTTCTTCTTGATCTAAGCCAATAGCATATAATAATGGCATATTTCTAAAACTATTTATTTGAATATTATAATTATCATAAATTGATCCTATAATTGAAATATTCATATAATCAGTAAAATTAGGAGGCAAAACTTTAGCTATTTTAATATTAGAAGGAACCTCGCTATCTAAAAGAGCTATAGCAATATCGGTAGAGTCATAACCATATTGTATAATATTTCGTTTTATAGCATTATTATTTTCGTCAACAAATATGAGAGGAGTTCCGCCGTTGGGTAATATGCTAGTTACAAAGTGTTTAGCGAACAGTGCATGTTTTTTTGTTATTAATGTTCCTGCTCTTTGCCACCAATTTGCTCCGCTTCTTTGAGCAGGACTAAAACAACTAATATTGCTAACTCCATTTAACCAGCAATTAGGATTACGAACCCATATTCCAGCATCTATTGGTCCTCCGTAAGGATTTTGATATGAGTATACATATCTAGTATCAGGACTTTTCCCAAACAATCTATTAGTTGTTGATATATTAATATGATTAGAAATAATATTTTTATTTATAGAAGTATCTTTAAAAGATATTTTATCTTTTAAAATTTTATTATTTTTCATATAAAATGGCATTAGACTACTCCTAATAAACTAGATCCATTAATTCCACGTTTTAGGGGATAAGAGGTTCTATTTTGGAATGTTACAGTTCCGCCATATGATGCTCCTGCTGAAGTTGGATAGGCGAAGGAGCTGTGATTGAATGTGGCGTTGCCAAAGATCATGCCGGCATTAAACGAATTGTCATTAAATGTAGCATTTCCGTTAATAGTTCCTTCGTTAGTTGAAATATAATTTAATGTTACAGCTCCATTTATAATGGAAGAGGTATATGAATTATTGAGTATTGTATTACCATTTAAAGTACCACGATTCCATGACATATTATTAAAAATTGCATAACCATTAACATTAATAGAATAGTTCTCTGAATAGTCATTAAAAATAGCATCTCCTAAAACCGTGCCGCCACCATCGGTTGATGAACCATTATTAAAAGTTGCTGAATTTGTAGCAATGAATGCGATATAAAAGACACAAGATTCACAAATTATATTTGCAACAGTGGGTGTGTCTCCCGTGTTGTTATCACACGTTCCACTCAACACAACATCATCTATACTTGTTGGTAAGTTTGTTGCTGGAATAGTATGTAGACTATCGATCCACCAATTTGATATATTATTCCAATCAGTATCAACCGCCGCGTTGTAATACAGTGTTGCCATTATATCATCCCCAGAATGTTAGAGTTGTTGATTCCGTATCGTAATGGATAGGGTGTGCGAGTTCCAAGAAATATTGTTCCTATTGATGAGTTTACGTCTGTGTATGAGCTGTCGTTGAATGTGGCGTTGCCGTTCACGTAGCCAGAGTAATTGACCGAACTGTTGTTGAAAATGGCGTTGCCAAGGACAAAGCCATTGTTGTTCGAATATTCATTGAATGTCACGTTGCCATTGATAGTGCCAGTGTTGTATGAACTATCGTTGAATGTAACATTGCCTGTAATAGTACCAACATTGACTGAAAAGTTACTGAATATCGCATTGCCAGATACGGCGATAGTAATAGCTAAAAACAATTCATTCGGAGCATTGAAAGTAAGGTTCACAATAGTCGGCTCGCTACCGCTGTTAGTAGAACACATTGCAGTCATGATAGCATCATCAATACTCGTTGGTAAACTTGTTGCTGGTACTGTGTGATTGCTGTCCATCCACCAGTTGCCTAGATTATTCCAATCAGTATCAACAGCGGCGTTATAATAGAGGGTGCGTGGTTGTGGAACTATTTGGCCGTTGAGGTAAGTATTCCCATTCCAACTACCAGACCCGCTACTGTCTAATGTTGTTTGTTGACCATTTATGTAATATGTATTATCGCACTCGTTCCAACCACTAAAATTATATGCTGGCGAGCCACTAGCGTATTTAGTATTATTCCAACAGCCATCGCCATTTTGGTCAAGCGTGGTTGGCTCGCCGTAAAGGTAATATGTATTATTCCAATAGCCATCACCATTTTGATCAAGAGTTGTTGCTACCGATAAAATATAAAAAGTTCCAAGCCAATAGCCAGTATTGTTTCCGTTGTCTATTACCGAACCGTTTGAACCATCAAAATTTCCATTCTCAGAAGGGTCACCTAATCCCTTACTTACAGATATTATCTTAAATGTAGCATATTGAATTGTAACAATACCGCCAGAACCACCATGACTAAAGCCACTATTTCCCCCATCAGAATATATATTATTACTATTGCTGTTATTTAATGATATAGAACCACCACTACCAGCTGAACCATTATAAATATAACCACCATTAGAATATATATCTCGTGATGTGCTATTGGTAAGAGTTATGGAGCCGCCATTGCCTGCTTGCATACTAAAGCTATCATTACCATTAGAAATTATATCTCTACTAATACTATTAACAAGAGTTACAGAACCTCCAGTGCCTCCAGTATTATCTCCACTAGCGTTGGTATATATATCTTTACAAGTACTATTAATAAGATTTATTGATCCGCCATCGCCAAATCCTTCTGTTTTTCCGCCATTAGAATATATATCTTCACTAACAGTATCAGTAAGAGATATTGATCCAGCAGATAAACCATTCTGTCCGGGAGTTACGTCGCCAGCATTAGCGTATATATCTCCAAGATTAATTGATTTATCGCTAACTACAGATATATTGTTTCCACTTGTACCGGGAGTAATCTCGGTATTAGTATCATAATCAAAAACCGCATCGATACCATTACCATCTATTCCACCAAGAAAACTTTGAGTTGCCCCAGCACCCCTGACAGCAATCCTGTTAGGCCATTCGCTAGCATTTGCAACATTAAGATCAACACCTCCAAAGTTACCCGCACCAAAATCTAAAACCTTGTTGCCACTTCCAGCATAAGCAACTTCAAAAGCTTTCTGAGCAGTTAAAAAAGGAGATCCGATGCTACCGTCTCCAGTAGCATCATTCCCGTTACTTCTTACATAGATTGGCGAATAGCCAGACAAATCTGCCATAGTTAATTATTCTTGGTTGGTGGTTCAACATACAATTTTGCCAGTTCAGTTGCGGGATCGCTGCCCAACAACTCCAAAAATCTTGCTTCAGCCTGACTCTGGGTATAATCACCAACGGCATCATAACTTTCACCTTCCCATAGGGTTAAAGTTTTATAGAACGGAGCAGACTGTGCCTTGCAAACTTTACTTCTTTGAACATCAACAACTACTAGTGGTAACTCTGCCACCTTGATAGTTTTATCTTTTACTACTACTTCTAGTGGTGGATCAAATTTAATCATATCTATATCCTTATTTATCTAGATGGTGGTGCTGGCGGAACAAACAAGCCTTCTAATACCTTGGCTGGTTCACTACCAAGCAACTCATTAACTCTACTCTCAACCTGAGCCTGGGTATAATCACCAGCGGTTGTATAAGCATCACCTTCCCAAAGAACTAGTGGTCTTGGACAGGGACGAATTTGGGCCATTACACTCTTACGCTTGTTGTTATCAATAATAGTAACATCAAGTTCAGTTAAAGTGATAGGATTAAAGGTCTTAACAGTACCATCAGTTTTAGTAATAGCTGGTGGTGTTACAGTAACTGGGTTAGCTAAAATCATAATTTCTCTCCTTAAGTTTAAATTATTAGTAACCGGGAACAAAAGCAACGATATCCCACTTATCTCGTCCAGAGTGATATGTTGCTGCTAATACATCCATTTTATTCGCACTTGTACTCCAAGGTAGTGGAGACGAAGCTGAAGATGGAAGATTAAACTTATTTCCTAGTGTTACAGCTCTATTGCCTGTAGAGTCTTGAGATATTCTCCAACGAAGAGTTTTACCGTTGACTGGATTTGTTGGGTTAGCCAAAGTAGCATTACCTGTGAGAGTAATATCAGTTATATCAATTTCACTAGCATCTACATTAATAGTTCCACTAGTATTACCTAAAACGTTTATATTTGGTAAACTTGATCCCGCAGCAGTAGTTTGAGTTGAACCGTCTGAAAAAACAATTCCAGCGGGAATTTCTAGATTTCCTTGATTGTTGAAATTCCATTCATACGATGGAGAGCCGAATGTCCAATTAATAGTCTGCTGAACTGGTCCCTGTGGAAAAACATCAGTTGGACTAATATATAAAATAGGATCTGGACCTGGACTTGGATTAGGATCGATATCGGTAACAGTAACAAAAGTTCCATTAACAAAAAATGTGGCGCCAACCGGTGGAAGAGGAGAAAAAGCTTCTATATGACCATCTGGACGAGAGTAATTAATGTATGTTGATCCAGTTTGTACTCCCAATCCTCCAGCTTTAATTTGTACTTTATGATCATAATCTGTTACTTTAACATGAGCTTGCTCACCTCCCACTATCAATTCAGCATCACTACCATCCTGAGTTCCACCGGCTCTTAAATGAATATGATTAGGGGCTGTTGGATCAATAATTAAGTATTGGTCATTATTATATAAAGTATTATCTGGAACAAGCTCAATAGTTCCCTTATTACTACCATCTCCAGAACCAGTACCACTGCCGATAATTTTTATACTATCAAATGTAATATCTCCGGTATCCGCAGTTCCAGAAACTCCTCCTCCACCAATAGCATTTGCAATTTGACTTAAACTAATTTTCTTAGTAATTCCACCATTAGATGGATCGTCCATAAATAAGAAAACATCATCATTACTTAAACTACCGCTACCTTCTGGAAATTGATTTATTCTTTTAATACTCATTATGCACCTACTATGGTTTGGCCACCAATCAATTGTACAAAGATGCCGTTATAGAATCTATTCCCATATTTGCTTTGAATATCTTGTATCAATGGATAGTTTTGAGTGTATGTATTCAATGTGTTATAATTACCATGAAAGGTAGTAGAAATAACACAGGAACCATTTTTAATGGGATTATTACTATTAGCTTGTATAATATCTGTATATGGTCTGGGCATGATTTACTCCAATTTAAAGTATGATTTGTGAACTATTTAAAATCAGATTATTATCTTGATCTAGTATCTCTATCTTAGATACACCGTTTATTTCTTGCAGATATTCAACGAGTTTTTTAGGAGTATCTAATGTGTTGATTATTAATAAATTATCGTTAATATGAGCAATATCTACTGATATATGATCTAAGCCATATAGTTTTATTAAATAATTATTTATTGTTAATTCATATGCTAAAATAAAAGAATCCGACATTGTATAAATACTCCTTAAATAATTAACTTTTAGGTGGTAATGCCATTTCCTTGACTATCTAGAGATACGCATGATGGTGCAATGTTGCTCTGTGTTGCAAACAACCAGTATCCGCTATTCGTCCCATTTCCTTTATAGAAAGCGGCTTTATACCATTCGTTTTCTGAACACAAAAAGAATAAAGCGTTATTGGATCTAGAAGGATTATTTTGACTCATATTATATGCTCCAGTTTCTGTAGTAGAAGCATCTTGTAAACCACTAGGTTTACCATTATGTAGCCAATTACAATATCTAGCACAACTATTCCATGTTACTAAATTTACTGGTTTATTAGCCATGTTTGTTTTAGCAGAGTATGTATAATTTCCAACAGATCCTGACCTATTGATTCCGCCATATGGTGAAAAATACATATTATTTACATACAATCCATGAGTATCTGTTTTAGCTACTGCATTTAAAAATTCTATATATTCTTGATTAGTAACTTCATATGTTCCTATATAATATAGATATGAAACACTACCATATCCAGTAGTATCACTACTATTGTTTATATCTCCAACAGGCAATAAATTGGTATATATATTAGATGATTGTATTGCGGCAACTCTCATACCTATATATTCGCTATATGACGAAGCAGATGTATAGTTTCGATAAGAAGAACTCAGATAAGCAGCATCATAAGCTAGATTACCACCTCTAAAAACTCTAGAGTCTGAACCTACTAAGCCCTCCGTCCATTCCCAAACATTACCAGCAAAATCATAGGCTCCATAATAGCTTGGTTTACCATTAGTACCAACTGTTGAAACATTACCTCCGCAATTATTATAGTTTGCAGTATTAGAAACTAATACTATTGCTTTAGAAGGTGTGATAGTAGGAGTAATTGAGGGCGTTAATGTTGATGTTGCGGTTACTGTTGGCGTGATTGATGTAGTAACTGATGGAGTAATAGTATTGGTCACTGATGGCGTTGGAGAAACTAGTGAAGAAGTCGGTGTTTGAGTTAAAGACGTAGTAATAGATGGAGTAATGGTATTGGTTACTGTTGGTGTGGGTGTTATTGGAGAAGTTGTTGGAGTCGGAGTAACTGGAGTTATAGTAGGTGTTGGTGTTAGTGATTGTGTTGGAGTAGGAGATAAAGGCACATATACTAGAGGGTCTGATAGCCATAGATTATATTCTATGTCGTTGTTAATAAATTTATTACTATATTTTAAATCTATATTATTGATATTAGCAATAGATCCATTGTATTCTCTATGATAGGTACTATTTTTATTACCAACACTAACAGAAATAGATAACCTATTATTTACAGGTTGTCCACTAATTGCGCTATAAATAATAGGTGACATAGTATTTATTTTTCTATTTTTCTATACGATCTTCTAATGCTTCTAAAGTTTTACTAAGCATAGCGATCTGAATTTTAAGTTCATTCATCACTTCTGTATTTCTTTGTAAAGCATTGGCAAACGCAGCTTGAGTTTCTTTATTTGTTGCTAGTCTTTCCATAATAAATTGACGATCATGCAAATATGGACTTTGTGTTTCTATCATATGAGATACCTCTGCTTTAGTCGCCATATTTCTGCCTATAGCGACCCAAAACCCTACCATAGTTACTATAATTCCTATACTCGTTGTGGCAATATTTTCCCAGAAATGTATGATAGTATCACTCATATTATTCTTTCTATATAAATTAAATAAGCCAACGACACTTTTATGCATCATTGGCTTATTATGTCGTTAATTGTAATAAAACTAAATTAGTGCTTTTCTTTATAGCTCGTTACAACTGGAGTTGATTTACCCAACATGTATGTTAAACGACCAGGAACTAATGTTGTGGGGTTAGCAGCAACGTCGTTACCAAAACTATCTGTGGGTGATAAAACAGAACCGTTAGCATACTTACCAGTATACAAATTAAAATTACCAGCCCTGAAAGCTGTGGCAGTTTTATTTGTTACGACTGATTCTAGTTTATTGATACTACGAGTAACAGTATCGCCAGTATCGGTAATAGCAGTTGACGCTACACCTGCAAGTTCTGTTGTGACTCTAGCAGCAATTGGCTTGATATGCTGATGAGCAAAAACTCCACCACTTACGGCCTTGGTATTGCCTACAACAGCACTTTCTACAACTACTGAACCAAATACTCCAACATTAGAGCCTTTTGGATTTTGCTTTGAAACTACCGAAGAATTAGATCCTCCAGCAATAATCGAACCGCCATTATTTTTAGTTGATGTACCTTGAAAATAATTTCCGGTTGTATCGCTAAGGTTTTGTTGAATTGTGGCCATATTACTCTCCATTATTGTAAATAAAGATGACTAGTCAACAAAATATACCCCAAATATGTATAAAATTAAATATTTTGAAGTAAAAGCGGAATATTAGCTATATAATGTGCCCTAACGCCATAAATACCAGAAGACTTTAGTGTTTCTATATGCTTTGGAGTCCAAATATTTCCATTACAAATAGTATGTATATTAGATTTAGCTGTAAGATATTTAGAAGCAATTAAATTATCATTAATATCATCAATCATATGTCCCGTAGACGGTAGCACATATTCAACACCAAAACTTTTTAATATTTGACAAGTTTTAGCTAGTGTCTCATGGTTAAATACTCTATATTCTAGAATATATCTAAGTATAATATTATGGGTTTTACAAATGTCTATATTATTTTGTATATCTTCTCTTAATTTTTCATATTTTCTATTGGCAATAAATTTAGCCGGTGCTACAACATCTATAACCGAAACTCCTTGTTTGGCCGCTATAGCAACAGAGGAGGATCTGGTTTTAAGATCAGAAATACCGTAGGGATAATCTATAGGACATGATATATTAATAGAATCCATATCTACTAAAGATTTAATAGTAGATAAATGTATAAAATGTAATGCGATATTTGATACGCCTAATTTAATAGCAGACGCGATATTATGCTTAATCTCATCATCAGATAGTGAATAATCATAGCAAGCATACTCTATATACATTACTATTTTCTTTTTACATAGGTTTTTAAAAAGTCTATATTTGGATATTTTTTAGTACCAAGTATACCATCTGCAAAACCATAATCTACAGCTTCTTGTGCTGTCAGAATCCAATCGCATTTATTGGCTAATTGTGACACAATATGCTTTTTGGCCATCATTCTTTTCCAATTTTTTTCTTTACATATGCTACTATTCATACACCTATCGGTAAATACATCAACCATCTTATCGCATTCTTTTTCGTTCCATTGGATACCAGCAACGGCCGCTTTACTATGTTCTCCATCTAGAGTGAACGAACCATAATGAATCATCATATTTGTATTGGGCATCAATATTCTTAAATCCGCAGCCTGAAACAAAAAGCTACTAGAAGACTCAGCTTTGGCATAAGATAGTATTATTACTCTAGCTTTGGATGCTTTGACAGCATCGTACATGCCTAAACAGTCTTGCCAATCTCCTCCGGGAAGATGCATATGAATTAGAATAGGTTCCAAAGAAAGTAAATTTAGGTATCTTAAGTTTTTTTCAAATGAAATGGCTGAACGATAATCAACACCGCTTTCTTCTTCAGTATCAGATAAATATGAATGTAGATATATTTCTCTATTAAGAGGATCTATATTATAGTTATGAAGTAAAGATAGATCCAAATCTTTTTGATTATTAGACATAATAATTATTCCAGATATTCATAAACACTATTATTTATTCTTGTCATAACATCAGAATCTTTGAATGCTTTACCAATACCAATTCTAAATCTGTATCGCGTAAAAATATCTAATGTTTCTACTCCAGGAGTTACCTCAATAATATTAGCTACTGTTTCTGTGATATTAAAATTTGTATGCCCCACCCAAAAATTAAAAATTTTACTGCTGGCAGTATTTTCTGTAAGTGGTATTATTCCCATAGGCGTGGCTATTACTTTTATATTCTTTTTGTTATATGCTAAAAAACTCGTTTCGTGTTTTTCTTCATCGCCATCATACATTACATCATCATCTTGATTATCTTCGGTATCTTTTTTAAGCTGATTAATTAATTCTTGTTTATCATCTTCTCCAAAGGGATCAAACCATTTCTGCCACATAATAATATTTTCTGGTTTATGATAGGTAGTCATTTACATATACCGCATAGAATGAGTGTTTGTGTTCATGTCTTATAGTAAGACCAGACAACGGTATTTCAATTGATTTCACCACTAAATACAGATAATGGTCTAATTACCGGTTGATCATTTTTTTCTTGGTATTGTTTAGATTTTAATAACTCAGTATGAAATAATGACCATGCTATAATAATATTGTCACATAATAGTGTATGCATATCTTCTTGATTGGTTTTTTTGTGTTGTTTTAATATATTAATTAGGTCATTTTTTAAATACCCCTCATTAATAGATAACAAAAATTGACCATATTTTTCAGCTAAACTGGTTATCTCTGTCAAGTTTTTACCATTGGTTTCTGGCAAAATACAGGACACATCAATATCTAAATCATTAGTTAAAGCAAATATCAATCCTCCGATATATTGCTCTTTATCTAAGAGTGATGTTTTTTTAACTGGCTGCGGTTTATCAAAAAAATACTTATATAATCTGATAAAATATTTATTTAGATTAAGCATTTGTCTGCGTTTCTAATTATCTCCAGTCCTCTTTTAATATTCTGTCGCACAGCTTCTCTTGAAACGCCAAAAACTTTTCCTATTTCTGATAATGTTTTATCCTGAAAGTAATACATTTCTATCTGCTTCTTCTGTTTAGCAGATAAGACATTATTATTATTGAGTAGTGAGTTGATATCCTGTTCTAAATTATTTTGGCTTTCATTATCTATTAATATTTGCAAAGGAGACTTTTGCTTTGAGTCTGGTAATAAAGCATCAAGCTTTTGCTCATTGTCATTATCCATATCTAAACTATAATGCTTTTTATTTTTGTATCTTTGTGTAATATAGGTTTTAATTGCCCATATAGCGCATTGATTTCTATAAGAATAGATGGTCTTTTTCTGTCCAGATTTACCTGTCCTATCGGCATCAAATCTCCAATCAGCATACATAATGGCAGTAGCAACATCGGATATCGCTTCTTCGTTCTTAAGCATCTCAGCAGATAAACCATTGTAAAACTGCGGACCGAATTTAGAAATTGTTTTTTTTGCTAAAGATATATATTGCGATAAAGAATCAAACTTTTTTTCCATTTTAGTCCTCAAATACTTGACATCAAACCGCCAAAATATACGCTATTCGGGCTTTTTGCTGTCCTTCGTTAGTTTATTCCATGTCTCAGGATCGGGTCTATCCTTATCTCCTGGTTTGGCCGGGCGATATTTTTTTCCTTCTCTTTCTTTTTTCTTCCTGATGTTTTCCCACAATCCAGGTTTAGAGCCTCCTTCGGAGGTATCGTCATTTTCCGTAACATACATGACAAAATCATGAATTGTTCTCATGTAGTCCTCAGTTATGGCGATTTTACCCTGAAGCCAGCTCTCTGTCAAGTTTTCTTTTACGGCTGGGTTATTTAGGGCATCAAGTATATTTTGTGCGTGTGTGCGTATCGCTTTGATTGATCCTAAGCTCATATTATAAAAATCTTCTTTGTACTCTTGCAAATCTTCATTAGCTACAGGCTTATTGTTAGATAATAAATTTTCGTTAAGATTATTCAAGATTTTATGAAATCTGTCCATTGTCGTTCTTTCTGTAACAAGGGGTGTAGCTCTTTGAAGAGATATTTTGCTAATATTATAGAAGCATCGTTGTCTGATTTATAATGTACACCTTGGCGTATGCGGGCATTAGCCGTATTATTAACCTGCTCTTTTAGCTCGTATTTTAATGACGAATATAGCTCGCTTAATATTTCGCAGGCTAAAGCTGTATAGAATGTGTGTCCGGAGGGATATGATGGGGTGTGATGTGTTTGTGTCTCTAATACATCTATGTTTAAGCCATAAATTTTGCCAATAGTTTGTGGTCGTGGTCTATTATATAGATATTTAATATTCATCATTACTGGTTTTGTAATACTATAAAACATATCGAAATAAGCAGAAGGAAACGCTAAACTTCTTTGTTCAAGAAGTTTTTTAATTCCGTAATTTGGATCGTCGTCAATATCTAGTATCGATTGTTTATCTGCTATTGATCTGTGTGACGATGATTGATCCTGAACATAAACTACTTCGTTGTATGTTTTCTTACTACTATTAGCGGCTGGGGGTTCTAGTTTTGTTTCCCAGTTAAAAGATATAACTTTGGCTACAGGATATTCTATGATCGAATCTGAATATTTTATTGAGTCTATATCAAGATGAGTTAACTTATGATCTATATCAAATAATAGTTTATTAATTGCTCTCATTTTAATTATGCTTGAAGGCTTAAGAAATTATCCAGACCCATTTGCTCGATAAGCTTAAGATATCCCTCGTATAATTTAATACCGTCTTCGCTACCCTGTAGCAAAGGAATCATAATATTGGCAGTGAGTTCATCTCCTACGGCTCGTGCGGCGGCAATAGTGGCTCTTTCGGCAGATGATGCTTCTCTTACGGAAGCTAAATTATAGTTAATCATTGCTACCATATCATGTCTTGTCCAAGATGGTGGTGAAACTATTAGTGGTTGATAATCACTATCAAAAAATTCTAATCTTTCTATATTTATCATGGCGTGTCTATGTTCTTCTATAGCGTCTTTCTTGATAGCGTCCGCTAGTTTTTTATAGCCCCATCTATCTAAATGAATAGCCTGAGCCGACAGCGCTGTTGTTTGCTGCCAGTGAATATTCAAAGATTTTTTAAGTAGTTCGATGACAGTTTCTGTAGAATAATTAGTAATTTCTTGAGATTCTGTGTTTTCTAATTTTTTATCCATATTTAGTATTACTCTTTCTTGATCTTGTAATAGTTCTGATATTGTTTTCATATTATCACCAAGCTCGACATGACCAGTATCGGGCTTTCCATTTTGGGCCAGGATTATCGCAGTTGTGTCTGGCTCTAAAACTTTTTCTTCTTTCTGGAATATTTTTCTTGATTTTCATATTTTTGTCACCGAATCTCACGATAACAACCTTACCCTTATCATTCTTGACATAAACTGCAGATTTTTTAGGACCGTCTGGTGTTCTAAAGGGTTTATTTAAAGTTACTTTACGTCCCTGATACTCTGCTGCTGTTAAATGAGAAATATCGTATTCTTCTGTAGCTTCTCCATAATCTATATAGTCTTCATTTTGAGGAAAGATTAAATTAGAAAGCGTAAGTAATTCTTCTGGTTGTTCATCATCTTGACAACCTTCACAGTCAAAAGCTAAACTAAAACCTAAAATTTCTAAAACTTGATCTAATAAATTGCCTTTAGTTTTTTTAGTTTGTCCTAAGCACACAGCTACTCTTTGCTTAGTATCTTCGTAGTCCTTCTTCATAGTTTCGTCGCCCATACAGCGACTTATAAACTTTTGACGATCTTCATTTTTTTCTGGTTGTGGAATGGGCATCAATAGAGTCTCCTTCAACTCTTTATACACCTTTCTATCAGATTGGCAGTATTACTCCATGATAGTTTTTTGGCCGTTTCTAAGCCACTAGAATTAGTTCTAATATTATTTTTATATAAATATCTCATATGTTCTATGCATTGATCTTTTTGTTTTGATTCTATTTTAGCCCAATAGCCTTGATTTCTAAAAGCCTTCCCATCAAAAGCTAATTCTTTATCGTATATATCAATCAAATAACAATTATCTTTATTGCAAAATTCTTTATGTGCTGAATAATTTGTTGCTATAACTGGTTTGTTCATAGCCATACATTCCAGCAACTCTAAATTCCAACCTTCTGCACGCGAAGGGAAAATTCCACAAGAAGCTGCACCAATAATGTCTGCTATTTGAGCATGAGTTTCTACCCCGGTTGATATTTTAACCCTAGTATCACTAGAGTACATTTTTTTCCAATAATTTAGTTCGTCCTCATTTGAATAGCTATTAGTATGTTCAGAAGCCAATATCCATAGTTCAACATCATTATTGTCTGGAAAAGCAGTTTGAAATAATTCTAATAATATATCATGTCCCTTGCGAACTTCCCATTTACCTATATTAAGAAATATGTATTTATCCGAAAATTTATTAGTAGTTTTTGTATAAGAAAATGTGTTGGTATTAACGCCAAGAGGAATAACATCTACAGGTTGAGTTACCCCATTATTAATCATAACCTGCTTTGCCCAATCACTAGTCACAAAAATACTATCCGGTACTTTGAGATGATTTTTCTCATGATCAGAAAAAGTGTCCAATTCAAAAAAGGGAAAAGCATAATATTTACCGTTACCAATATGTTCTGCTAAGTCAAACTGATGCCAGATTTTTAAACAAACATCATGTGGATAAAGTTTAGGATTTTCTATCCAGGGCTTAACAAGATCGTAGTCCTCTTGATTATCAACTACTGGTGAGCCTTTAGGGAAATATGCTATATTGTTATTTTTAGATAGCTCTTTCAAAATATTAAAAGAAGCTATTCCATAACCTGTATTATTTATAGGTCCACAAAAATTAATATTCATTAAACACCTAAAGTAGGATTGTTATTGTTGTGTATTTTATTTACTCGACAGAATTGGCTACATTTTGCCATATGTTTTATATGAGATGCTCCTATATAACAACAACAAGAGCGTATACCACCTAAAAGTTCTTGTATCACTTTGTCTAAAGAGCCTTTATATTTAACTGCTATTTTCGTGCCTTCGCTTGCTCTATATTCTTTCACTGTATCTTCATATAGTTGTTGAGAGTGATGAGTACTCATTCCATAATAAGAAAATTTGACTTTGCGTTTTTCTGTTGTGTATCCCGGATCATTCGGTTGATAAAAGTTACCGTGACGAGACAGATATTCGTATTCCCATTCTCCATCGCATGGTTCGCTACCAGCGAAGTACCCGCCAAGCATAACAAAATCGCTTCCGGAGCATAGTGATTTACATACATCACCAGAGGTTTTGTGCCCGCCGTCCGAAACGATTAGACCCAGTTTCTTCGGTCCGTTTTGAAGGCCATGAGCCACATAAGCATTTTCTAAACAAGCGGACAACTGAGGCATTCCGCAGCCAGTCAAAAATCTTGTTGTACATGCTGATCCACCGCCTATACCAACCTTAACAATATCTACGCCGCCATAAATCAAAAGTTCTTGAGTAGACGATGTATTGGTAACATTTCCTGCAATAATGATTGATTCTGGAAAATGTTCTCTAACCTTATGACAATACTTGACAAAAACATCCATATGTCCATTGGGAACATCTATGCAAATATTAGGCTGTTTTCCGAGTTTGTTTTTTAGTTCTAATAAATGATTAAGATCACTTTTTTTATAACCTATTGAAACAAAAGTATAATCTATGTTGGATTGATGATCGATAAAATATTTATATAGCTCTTCAACAGTATGATATTTATGTAAACATGCTATCATCTTATGATTCGCCAATTCAATAGCCATATCAAAACTACAAAAACTCATATTAGCACACATAATAGGTATGCCCGTCCAAGTTCTTGGACTATGATAAAAACTAAATGTTCTTTCTAAATTAATTTCTGATCGGCTAGTAAGAGTGGATCTTTGTGGTACAATTAACACATCGTCAAAATCTAGTTTAGTTTCATTCACAATCTTCTGCATCTTATACTTTCTTTAAGAAATCATCTATGTCGTAGCATTTCCAATTTTTAAAATCTTCAAATCCAGTTTCACTCACACATATCCTAGATCCATACATAATATTTTTCTTTTTATAGTGATACATCGCAGAGAGGATGGCTGACTCTGGATCGGTAGTATCAATAATATATCTTATTTCGCCAGATTTTACATAGTATTTTGGCATTTTGGTTTTTTTGTGCGATTTCCAATGATCTGGTGTATCAACATATAGTACGAGGAGATATGTTTATGTCAACCAAAACTTGCGTAAAGTGCAAAGTATCAAAAGCTTTGTTAAATTTTACAAATAATAAAACAAAAAAAGACGGAAAAAATAATTATTGTAAAGTTTGTCAACAAACATATAGAAAACAAAACAGAAAAAAAATTCAAAAATATCTAAAAAAATATAGAACAAAAAATAAAAAAAAATTAACAAATCTATATAAAACATATAGACATAACAATAAAGAAAAAATTAAATATAAAGATGCTCAATATAGAGAGAAAAATAAAGAAAAAATACAAAAATACAATAAAAAATGGAGAAAAAAAAATAAGCTTTTGATTAATAAAAAAAAGAAAGAGTATTATTACCGACGTATAGTAGATATAGATTATAGAATTCTTAATAATTTAAGAAGTAGAATAAGAATAGCTATTAAAAATGGGAAAAAATGTTCAAAGACGATAGATATTTTAGGAGCAAGTATAGAAGAAGTTAGATTTCATATACAGAAACAATTCAAGGAAGGTATGAGCTGGGAAAATTATGGTTTATATGGATGGCATATAGATCATATTATCCCTTGTGATAAATTCGATCTTTCAAAAACTAATGATCAAAAAAAATGTTTTCATTATACAAATCTTCAGCCTTTATGGGCAAAAGACAACATTAAAAAATCAAATAAAATCATATATTAAAAAATTGCCATCTTCTATAAGATTCAATGTTTTCATCAGCATCAATATGCTTAAGATAGTTTTTAAGATCATCCCATGAAGAAAAAATCATTTGATGAGGAATAGTTCCAAATATCCAATCAGGAGCATTTATTTTCCCTTGCTCGACATGAATAAGAATGGGTTTCTTACATCTGTTTGCACTGAAAATTTCCTCATATGTTCCGCATGGATGTATATCTAAATTCAGATTTACTATTAGAAAATCACTGATATCTACTAATCTCAAATCAACACGACGTATAACTTTCATCATTTCTGAAAGTTCGTCGTATCTTTCTTTTTGTTTTAGTTTTGTCTTAACCAGATGAGAATCGTGATCTTCCATTCCTGTTGTTGTTGGTTTTGTTATGGGGTTAAAAACTACAATACCCATTTGCTCCAAAAACGGAGTTATATTATCTCTCCATGTAGCTCCTCTATCGGCAACTCTATCCATAGCGCCGGCTAAGTAAACTCTTTGATTTTTCAGTCTATTCATTCGCCTAACAAAAAAGTTAATAAGTTCTTACTGGAAGATATAGAATTACCAGATAAACATTGAGATAGTCCATGTATGATACCAAATATAATAGCCAATGTAAAAAATAATCCTAAATGCATAATGTTAAACTCCAATATTGTTATATTTTGCTCTCATAGAAACTACTTCATGAATCATTTGTTGTAAAGTTTCTGGGTTCGTAGATCTACCGAGAGGGTTTTCATAGTACAGGCCAACCGGATGGTTCACTAATTCTATTGTAGCACCACCGAACGCACAACGCAACCAAAAATCTCCATCGGCAGCAGTTTTATATTTTTCATCAAACCAACCAAAACGATCATGTAAATTTTTTCTCCATAAAGGCATGCAATGGGGGCTGTTGTTTTTAAGTAAATTATTGAATGAATGGGGTAGGTATGGATATATTTCTAAAAAAGAATTGTCTATATATTTTTCATTAGCTATATGGGATACATATGTAAATCCATAAACAATATCTAATTTAGAATTGTTTAAAAATTTATTTATTAATATTTCTACTCCTTCTTTATTTTTACGATCATCAGCATTCCAATTACCTACAATTGGGGCCGAACATAATTTAATAGCCTGATTCCAACCAGCGTAAAGCCCAGGATCATCATTCAATTTAAAGTATTTAATATTAGCATATTTACGGGTCAATGGCGATAAATACTTTTCTTCATTTTCTGGTGAATTGCAATTTAAAAAAATAAACTCTATTTGATCAAATATTGTTTGTTCAAACATATTTTCTATATAACCTAAAATAAACTTTTCTGCTTTATAAAAAGAGCAAAATAAAGAGCATATATAATTCATTTTGATATAGTGATCCATTCTCTAATTGGAAATATATCCCCGTGCCACTTAGTATATTCTAATGGATTGGGGCAAAATATTTTATTGTTACATCCTAAGAATCCTATCCACCAACTAAATGTTCCAAGCGATAATATTTTATAGGTAAATTTTGATGCAAATTTAATTGTATTTTCTGGAGTATTGTTATATGGTGTCAAATTAAATTCTTGAATTAGTTTTTTAACTATCGAATGATTTGGAGAATCCGTACTGATATAATTAATATCTCGTCTACTAGAGGCAATACTATCGTAATAATATTTGTAAGTAGGTATTTTATCTGTTTCGTCTTCTATATCGCCAAGCCTAACATGAACAAATAAACCATCTATATAATGGGAGTCATGATAAAATAAATTTAAATTTTGTTCTAGTAATTTTACCATATGATAATTTTGAAAAAAACCATTTAAGTATATATTACTGTATAATAATGTTTCGTTATCAATTTCTAAAAAATTGTCATCTGTAATCTCGGTTGTTTTTAAAAATTTTGTATCTTGTCCATAATTATTTGAGTCAACAATACTATTATTTAAAGGATTATAAATAAGTTGATTATATTTATTTGATAATATTTTTGCTATAGCATACTGAAAAAGGTTATTACCAAGTCGGCCTTGATAGTTTATATATATCATGATAATCTGTTTTCTTTTATATACAAAGCATCTCCCCACTCATTGTACATGACGGTCTCTTTACGATAAAAGTCATAAGTCTCTAAATAGGCGTCCATATCTGTAATTAATGGGCAGTTTTTATATACGTGCGATATATTTATTTCGCTATATATATAATCAAATTTATTAATATATTCATCAAAACTTTTTATAGCTTCTAGTTCATATCCCTGAATATCTATGTTAAGAAAATTATATTTATTCATATTTATGTGATATTGATCTATTAGCGTTGACATTCTACGCATTTCAACAGAAATAGTATTTGTGTAAAAAATATCTGGATGCAATTCAAGATGCCTTCCCATTTCTAAAACAGATGAAGACTGCCCGTTGTTGGCTATATTCAGATTAATTGTACTATTTTTATTTCCTATAGCAGAAATTATTACTGTGTCTTCTGGTGAGGATTTTTGTTGCAAAAATTTAAAATACTCAGGGTTAGCTTCTATCCAAACAACTGGACGAATGTTATTATTCGTATACCAATCAGAATCCTCCCCCTTGTGTGCGCCTATATGAATAGCGCCAGTTACATTTTTAAGATAGGTATTTACGTTATTAATTAACATATATTTTGTATTAGTATCAAACAATTATCATGCTGATTCGTGGTATGTTCTAGATTTTTAATGATAAAATTAAAAGGATATTTTTTTTGTAAAATTGTGAGTTTATTTTTATATTCTGGAATATAATGTATATTTACATCCTCTATAATATACATTCCGTTATTATTTAGTTTATAGATAGAATTTTCTAAAAATATTAAATTGGCATTAATTTCGTGTAATCCATCATCTATTATAATATCAAATTGATGTTGCAAATCTGCATTTTCCCATAGTTCTATTATGGAATTTTTATTTGTTTGGTCAACAAAGAATGTTTTTATTCTATCTTCGCTAAATAAAACTCTTTTATCTATATCTGCTCCGTATATGGTAGCGTTTTTAAAAAATCTTTTCCATCCTCTTAATGATGCCCCTGGTATACCATTCGGCCCCATAGAAGAAGCCACGTCGATATAGTTTGTACCTAGACCTAATTCAAATACATGTTTTATATCATACTTTGTTGAATTAAATAGTGAATAATATTCTTCTGTATAGTTATGATGTTTTTGCAAAATATTACTTTTATCACTTCCTTCTTCAGCCATAATCTCACAAAGCTCTGTTGGCCTAATCATTCATCATTCACCTTTCTAAGAATTTTTCTACATACACTGTCTAATGTAAAATAGTCATTATATATCTGATTAATGTTGTCTAGCATATTTATATACTGTTTATCATCTATAGAATTAAGGACGTCTTCTATCGTATCGATTTCATTTTCTTTTATTAATATACAAATATCTTTCCAGTTAATATCGTTAACCCATGGTAAATAATGCCTATCACTTACATATACAGGCACAGATTTGAGCTGCATCGCTTCATACAGTCGAAAACTACTAGGACCATAACCGCGAGGACATAACGAAAATTTGCTTCTGCTTGTAAAATTTAAGAATATATCCAGATCTTCTTTTGATACGTTTGGCGACCAGGTTTTTTGATAAAAAAAGTATTTTGTATTATTAAAATAGGTTTTAAATAATTTAGCTCGAATAGGATTAGTATTAGAACCAACAAAAGAGCAAAAAATATCCTTATCCTTAGCGTTAATAATAGGAGGATTCGATATACCTGAACATATCAATGGAATTGGTATAACGTTTTTATTTTGATAATTACCTCCGGCCGAGAAAACCATTGTGTCTGGTGGCAAAATTTCTCTGGGAGCATCGTCATGCTGACAAACTATAAAATACTTATCATTTTTAGATAAGCTATCAAGATAACTTACAAGTTTTTGAATATCGCAACCATTATTATAATAGCTTGTCCATCCAACATTTATAAATTTTCTAGATGTTTTTATATTGTTGTTTTTAACAAAATCAATAAAATAATCTTCTAAATATAAACCTTTATGATAAGGAGGGTATGTGGGATAATTTGGAGCGGGCGTCAGGGACATACGACTACTTTCTTTATTTCATCTAGTAGTTTTCGCTTATTGTCTACCCCAACAGTAAAATTAGCATGTGCCATTAATATATTTTTATCTATATAAGGAATTTTGATCGTTGGATCCCATCGTCTACCTATACTGAAAGAAACATTGTAATATAATTTATTCAAAAATTTAAATGATATCTTATTGTGTTTCAAATGGTTTAATGCAACCTGATCATTCAAGTAGCTGTCTATATTTGTTCTAATTTTTTGAAACAGATTTTTGATTCTGTCATTAGCTCTACAAATAAAAAAACCGCAACAAATATTATCTGGACCATCATCTATTCCAGCTAAATCATATTCCCCTAATTGCTCAACCAGATCTTTGGTTATTGGTTTATAAAACTCAATATCGCAATCAGCATGAATAAAAACGTCCCCATAACACTCATCTATGCTTCTGAGTATATAATCAACTTTTCTTTTCATGGTGATATTCCAACCACCATCCATATAATTCCCTGTTTCACATTCTTGAGGCATTTTCTCTACTATTAATTCCAAATTATCATTTTTGGGTATTGAGGGCAAAAAATAATTATTTAAAAGAACAGAATGAGATTCTGTATAAAAAGTATATAATTTCATTATTTTTTATAATTATAAACGTAGACAGTATACTTACCCCAAATATCGTCAATCAAATCACTAATGAAATTCCAATTACCACCGGCCAAACCGCTACCAAACTTGGGTGCGTGAATTTCTATATTCTCTGTTTGTTTTGTCGAGCCTGTATTCATATGAATAAAATGAGATAGTTGAACCATACTTTTTGTTAATGCCGCATAGTTTAATGGTCTAGTATTCGATGGATTTCTAATACCATTTTGAGCAATCATGTTTACGACATATAAAGAATGCTTGTATTTTGAGTCTTCTTTAATTTTTATAATTTGAGCATGTCCTAGATTTTGTCGTAAAAAATTCTTACCTAACATATGATAATTGGCTTTTGCTTCCGGATATCTTTCTGCAACAGCAGCGGCAAAACCTGCTCCAAATAGATCTATATTATTACATACATGAGGAATAAAGACCGTGGATCCATTATGTTCTGCTTTAAGTCTGCTCTCTGCTATATCAAAAATATCTTTATTACTAATTATATATTTTTTATTATTATCAAATGTTTTGGTGCTCATTGGTATTATCCTTTTTGAATTTTGCCCCATTTATCTAATGGACATGATTGATCAGCCCAAGCTAATTTATTCAGAAAAATCTTTTTTCTATTAATAGCACAACCACATACTCCGCATTCTTGTTTGTTTTTATTAAATTGATCACAGGCAAAACAAATAAGATATCTGCTATCTATTTCTTGTTGTGTTGATTTGGGAAATCCCGCCCACACATGAAATAGTAGGGATTTAAGAAATGTTTTGAGCTTTATAAGTATCATCTTTTTTGGTCTCTTTGATTGGTATAATATTATTATCTTTGTCCATAGTATAAATTTGTATTTTTTCTATTATTGTATTTCCTTTAAACCATCTTGGACTACCATCTATCAAAGAAATGCCTAATTTTGATCCATCTTTTTTGTGATCAATACTCAAAACATAGTATATAGAATCCAACAAAAAAGAATCTCCTGACTCTAATTCTTCTATGAATTTATCATTCATAATCTTGCCAATCTTCCCACAACTCATCTTGTCTTAGGTCTTCTATCTTCCGCTTATTTTCTTTTTTCCCCTTAGGAGAGTTCCAATCTTCATCTATATTATCTCTTTTATCCAAAGCTTTATTCTTAAGATGTTTTCTACGACCATTTTTACGCTCTATAAAATCATCTTTATTTCGTTCTGATTTCATTGTATATTACCAGTAATCTCCCGAGTATCTTTTAAAATTACAAGCCATGTATTGTTATATGTCGAGCACCAGATTTGTCAAGCCAATCCTTAAAAAGTATAGCTGTTGACAAAGTAGCTTTAGGACACTAATATTATGCAGGTCGGGTGATTTATACTCTTATATACTTACAATTCCAAATGAATTCTACTCTAGTTACCGGAATATGGGATCTCGACAGAGCATCCGCCTCAGAGGGTTGGGGAAGGAATTACGATCACTATATTAAGAATTTACAGAAGTTACTGTCTTCTTGTTATGATATAAATTTTATAGTATTTATAGACCCTAAAGATGAACATTATGTTTGGGAAGTAAGAGATAAGAATAATACTGTGGTCTATCATCACACAAAAGACCAATTTAATGGTAATTTCTTCCCATTTTTTGATAAGATACAGGATATAAGAAATAATCCAGCATGGTACAATCAAGCTGGTTGGTTGAAAGAGAGTACGCAAGGATCCATGGAATACTACAACCCTATGGTTATGAGTAAACCGTTCCTATTGCATAATGCAAAGATATACAATCCGTTTAATAGCGATTATTTGTATTGGATAGATGGTGGAATAACGAATACTGTTCATCCCGGTTATTTTAGTCATGATAAAGTTTTAGATAAAATAGAAAAACTAACTAAAAAATTCTTATTTATAGCTTTTCCCTATGAGACTAATAGCGAAATCCATGGATTTGATATAGCAAAAATGGACAGTATAGCAGGGCAACACGTAAATAGAGTTGCTAGAGGAGGATTTTTTGGAGGGAAAAAAGAATATATTTCGGCAGCTAATGATATGTATTATGGTCTTTTAAATGATACTCTTAATCAAGGGTATATGGGTACAGAAGAGAGTATTTTTACATTAATGACCTATTTAAAACCGGAAATGTATCAATATGAAATGATTAATGATGACGGTTTAATAAATACTTTTTTTGAAAATGTGAAAAATAACAAAACAGACTTGCAAAAAATGTTAGCAACTAAACCATATAAGAATGAAGATATTTATTTATATATTAATGCTTTTAATTCTCCAGAACAATTGCAGATGGTTCTTGATAGTTTTGAAGTTTATGATCCTAAATTTTTAACACACACTAAAAAAGTTCTCATTAACAATACAACCAAAGAAGAATTGTTCTCTAAATATGATATTATTACTAAAAAATATAAATTTGATGAAGAAATAAGAAAAGGCAATTTAGGAGTATGTAGGGCAAGACAAGAGGCTGCCGAGCATTTCAAAAACACAGAATCAAAATATATGATGTTTTTTGAAGATGATATGTTATTAAGCATGAGTGGCGGCGATTATTGTAATTTTGGGCTTAAACGCAAAGTTAATAATCTTTTCGATACTATAATAAATATTATGGATAATGAAGAGTATGATTTTTTAAAATTAAGTTTTAGTGAGTTTTATGGTCATAATGGAGAGCAATGGAGTTGGCATAATGTTCCTCAAGATAAACGCATAGAGTACTTCGGTAGTGTTAATGACAAACCCCCAACCCAATTTAATTGTATAAAAAGCCTAAATAATACACCATATGCAGAAGGAGAAATTTACTATTGTAACTGGCCTCATATTATAGGACAGAATGGTAATCAAAAGTTGTTCTTAGACACAAAATGGAATCATCCATATGAGCAAACATGGATGAGTCATATTTATACTCTTACTAAGGAAAATAAAGTTAAACCAGCAATATTATTAGCTAGTCCCATCTTACATAATAGGATACATTTTTATGAAGCGAGCGAAAGAAAAGAAAACTAAAGAAAATACTATTTTTATTCAGATAGCTTCTTACAGGGACCCTCAATTAATATTGACTATTAAAGATGCTATAGCTAATGCTTCTGATCCTGATAATTTAGTTTTTGGTATAGCTCGTCAATATAGCCCTAATGATAAATTTGACAATATAGACGAATATAGAAATGATAAAAGATTTAGAATATTAGATATTCCATATCAAGAATCTAGAGGCGTATGCTGGGCCAGAAACCAAGTACAGCAGCTATACAAAGACGAAAAATACACATTACAAATTGATAGTCATATGAGATTTGAGAAAAATTGGGACGTTGAATTTATTAAAATGATTACTGATTTACAATCTCAAGGCTATAAGAAACCTCTATTAACTGGGTATGTATCTTCTTTTGACCCAGACAATGATCCTGCTGCCAGAGTACGAGAACCATGGAGAATGGTTTTTGATAGATTTATTCCAGAAGGAGCTGTTTTCTTTTTGCCGGAGACTATTCCAGATTGGCAAAATCTAACAGGACCTGTTCCTGCTCGATTTTATTCTGCTCATTTCTGTTTTACTTTAGGAGAATTTAGCAAAGAGGTCCAGCATAACCCTGAATATTATTTTCATGGAGAAGAAATTAGTATAGCGGTACGAGCATATACCCATGGGTATGATCTGTTTCATCCTCATAAAGTTCTTATATGGCACGAATATACAAGAAAAGGACGAACAAAACAATGGGATGATGATCCTAAATGGGTAGATAAAAACAATAAATCTCATTTGACAAATAGAAAACTGTTTGGAATGGATGGAGAAACCCAAGAAGGTCACAACGGTCCTTATGGTTTTGGAGAGACTAGAACTCTAAAAGATTATGAAAAATATGCGGGTTTATTATTTAGTAAACGATCAATTCAACAACCAACAATAGATAAGCAATATCCTCCTAATCCTGATATTTATAAAACTGAAGAAGAATGGTTAAATAGCTTTTCTCGTATTTTTAAACACTGTATAGATATACAGTATGTTCAAGTGCCAGAAAACGATTATGATTTTTGGGTAGTGGCATTTCATGATGAAAAAGATAATACTTTGTATAGAAAAGATGCAGATCTCTCAGAGATACAAAATATGAAAAACGACCCGGATAAATATTGTAAAATTTGGAGAGAGTTTCCAACAACAGTTGAACCAAAATACTGGGTGGTGTGGCCTCATAGCGATAGCAAAGGCTGGTGTGATAAAATTACTGGGAATTTATACTAATTATGATTACAATTAATCAATATAAGTTTGCTGATATAGGTTTTTATATTAATTTAGATAGCAGAATAGATCGTAAAGATAAATTAGAGTTACAATTATATAATTATAATATAAGAAACGTAGTTAGATATTCAGCAAATACACAAACATCGTCTGGTCCTCAAAATTGTAAATCCAGTCATTATGAAATATATAGAAAATTTTTAGATACAGAATATGAAACTCTATTAGTCTTGGAGGATGACTGTTTATTTCTGCCGTATCTATATAATAATACTGAAGAGGTATATAATAATATATTTTCTTTAAATTTTGACTTATTTTGGTTAGGATGCAGAAATCGTCGCTGGCCAAAACCGTACAAGAATAAATGTTACCAAGTCCAGTCCGTTGCTCATACTCAGTCTTATATTATAAATCGCAAACTATGTGAATATATACTAAATTTTTTTCCAGAACATGGACACAACTCTTTAGCAATAGACGAGCTGTTATGTTTAGTACCATTTGGTTATGACGTCGCGTATGACCCAAATAAATTTAATTTTTATGAAATGGATAATCCTTTAGAGCAATTAGAGCAACATTTTTTATCTTTATGCTATGAAAGAGCCCTTACTACACAGTATCAATCTTATAGCGATTTATGGCATACAGAAGCTAATTATGAATACTATCTATCTTCTTCTTTTCCGGTTGTAGATTGATGAAAGTTTTATCTATTACATGGTCATATAACGACGATTTAATATACAAAGACAGCTTGTTGTATAAATCTTTCATTAAGTATAATTCTGCTAACGATTTTTTAAATATTCATTTTAATAGAAATAATTACATAGATGTAGAAGAAAAATTTAAAAATAAATTTGGATTTCAATACGAATATATTCTTTATAAAATATTTTTATTGAAAGAAAAACTTAATATAATAAATGATAACTTTATAATATATGCAGATACTAATGATGTTGTTTGTATATCAAATATATTAAAATTAAATAATTTTTTACCTGATAATCATGTTCTATTTTCTTCAGAATCTAATCAGTATCCATCGGCTGGTAAATTATGGAATTCGTATTCAATAAAAAATATATCGAAAGATACGTTTTTGAATTCTGGATTATTCATGGGGTCAAAAAAAAATATAGAGAGATTACTTAATAAGTGCCTAGAAGACATTTTGCCTTTAGAATATAAAGATTTCGGAGGCGATCAAGGCGTTTACACATATAATTATATAAATTATGACGATATCATTTTAGACACAACAAATAATATTTTTTTAAGCACTTATTTAAAATCTTCCGATTCTTATAATTTTGAGAATAATCGTATAGTTTGTAAAAAAAATAATACAAAACCGATATTTATTCATGATAATGGGTGGAACTACGGTAGTCCTAGATTTATAGAAAAATTTAATCTAATTTAATAGAGATATATAAAATGAATAAAATTGAACTACAAGAACACATAGAATATCTATATAAAAAAGATGATTTACCTAGAAGTCATAAAGATTATTTATCTACTATAAGAGAAAGATTTAATTTTGAGCCTAAAGTAATATACGATATAGGATCCTGCGTCCTTCATTGGACCAAAGAGGCGGAAAAAATATGGCCAAATGCTAAGTTTTATCTTTTTGAGACGATGGAGACTGTAGAGTTTCTTTATAATAAATTAGGATACGATTATAATTTAGGCGTGTTAAGCGACACGGAAAAAGAATTAATCTTTTATCAATCATCTGTCAGTCCGGGAGGCAACTCTTATTATAAAGAGAACAGCTGGGCTACCGATATTCATTACGGAGAAGACAGTAAAAGATATGTTAGAACTCAAACCGTTGATAATATAGTAAAAGCTAAAAGTTTTACATACGCCGATTTGATCAAAATAGACGTTCAGGGCTGTGAAATAGACATATTAAAAGGTATGGAAAAAACTTTAAAACATTGTCAGCATCTTATTGTGGAACTACAACACTCTCAGTATAATACAGGAGCCCCATTAGCAGACGAATCTATACCTATAATTGAATCTTTAGGATTTAAATTAGAAACTAGACTATTTTGCAATAACGGTCCAGATGGAGACTATCATTTTGTTAAAAAATAATTTTATATAATGAATAAATATTGTTTAATTACTACATATTATGGACTTAATGCTACTTGTCCCTCCAAACAAGCAACCAAACATAAATTTAATTACGATGGGGATGAACAAAATTTATATATCAATTTCAGTAATGATTTCGATCCTTGGCATAAAGACCATTTAATTGTTGGTAATTCAGGTAGAAAAGATTTAATATATAGTAAAATTTTTTTATTAAAAGACTTTATAAAAGAGCATATTGTAGGCCGCTACGACATAATATGTCATATAGATTATAGCGATGTTAAATTTGCACAAAGTTTTAATTCTATGATGACTAAATTTGACAAAACAGGCTTAGATTTCTGCATAGCAACAGAGAAGTCATGCTGGCCATATTTAGAAATAGTTCAAAAATGGACAAATAAAGAACTTTCACTTCAAGAATTTGATTACATAAATAGCGGATGTATAATATCAAAAACAGACACACTACTTAATTATTTAGACGAATTATCTCATCTTTGTTTGAATTCAGATATAGATTTTTGGGATGATCAAGGGGTTTGGCAGTATTACAACATAAATATACAAAAATTAAACGCAGATAAAACTTGTGAATATTTCTTTTGCACGGGCTTACTGGATAATACATACTACTCTTTTGAAAATAATATAATCACAACAAAATTTAATACTTGTCCATATATTATTCATGACAATTCTAGTTTCAGTTTAAATCTTATTCATCAAATTTAATGGAGAACATACAATGTCTATTAGCGGTCATTTTGTTTATAAAAATTTAGCAATATCTCAGCACCATAATATTCAACATCCTTTCACAAATATGCTTATTTCTACAAAACCTAATAAAATAATAGAAATAGGAACATCTCAAGGCGGATTGACTTTGATGTTGAGGCATATATTAGATGAGAATAATTTAAAAGAAACCAACTTAATAACATACGATGTCTATGATCCTGTTTTTTTAAAACAAATAATTGTTGAAAATAATGAATTAATTTCTACTAAAGTAGAAACTTTATTTTGTCAACAATATAAGGTATTTAAAGATGAAGAAACTAAAAATTCATTAAAAGATTATATTAGAAAAGATGGGGTGACGGCAGTAATTTGTGATGGCGGTAATAAATCTTCAGAATTTAATCTGTTTGCTGAACTTCTAAAGCCTAATGATATCATAATGGCTCACGATTATGCTCCCAACAAAGAGTATTTTGAACAACACATGAAAGATAAAATTTGGAACTGGCACGAGATACAGGATTCTGATATCATAGAAAGTTGTCAAAAGTATGGTTTGGTTCCTTACATGAGGGAAGAATTTTTAAACGTTGCTTGGGCGTGTTTTAAGAAAGAATAAAATGAAAAATTTAGCGATATTGTTGGCGTGTGGCTTATTGTCTTTTGGATACGACGCATCGTATGCTCAACAGTATAATGGCAATACATCGAACCCTTCTCAAGTATATGGATTGTTCGGTTTTGGGGTTGGCTCTGCTCCTAGCTCTATGATGCTAGGAGATGCTGCTGTGATCAATGCACAAGCCAATCTAGTATTAAGTCAATCGTATGCTAATATTAATTACGAAACAGCTTATGCCATGAGGATGGATAATAATATTTTGAGAACACAAACATTTTTTCAGATGAGACAGATAAATAGGTATTATAGAGATTTGGAGAATTGGCAAAAGCAAGAAAGAGCTATGCTTAAACATTCTGGTCTTTATGACAGAGAATCAATTGAATATATATATAATGGTGTTAAAAAATAGGATACAATATCCCATATCCCTGATATTTTTTAACCCCGGCATATCTAGGATCTGCTAAATTTTTTGCTTTTTTCTTAAATACTCTTACATAATCATCTGATGTCTTTAACATACCTGCTATTGGAGTGTAAGGAACTCGTCTTGCATGACTAAGGAGTAGAGCAGCGCACCCTACAGCAAATGGGGTACTCATGCTAGTGCCGCTCATAATAGCATATCGGCTTCCTGGAACGCAACTTAAAATATCGTGACCAGGAGCTAGAAAATCTAAAGTCTCTCCGCTACAAGTGAAATCTGTTCGTCTTAAGTCTTGATCAATCGCTCCTATAGCTATGGTATGATCGTACTTAGCAGGATACATAATATCCACATCCTCTCCAGAATTTCCAGCAGCACAAAATACTATACATCCACGAGATGCTGCGTATTTTATAGCATTCTCAAGAGCTGGCACAGACTGTGGGCTTCCTAAACTCATACTAATAAAATCTGCGTTCTGGTCTGCTGACCATATAATAGCCTTGACTATGTCGTTTATATTACCATTTCCTTCGGCATTTAGTGCTTTAACAGGTATTATTTTTGATTTTGGAGATATGCCGACCATTCCTAGACCATTATCCGATGCCGCTATCGTGCCGGCAACATGAGTACCATGACCATTATCATCGTATGGGTCTTTTGCCGGGTCAATACAATTAAATCCATTAATTATGTTATCTTTTAAATCAGGATGATCTAAATCACAACCTGTATCTATAACAGCTATTGTTACATTTTCTCCTCTAGATTGTTGCCATTGATCTTGTATATTAAACTTTTTTATTTCCCATCCATAAATCTGAGCACTGTCCGGGGACAATCCGAAGATATCTTGCCTAACATAAGGAAGCAGCCCTATTTTTTTATTTCTTCTCATTTCTCAGCTCCCTATGTTGTAAAAATTGTACTGTGCTATTGATCCATTCTACATGATTGCTAATTCTAGTATGACCACTTTCTGTTTTATAGTCTGACTTAGCTTTATGTCCATTGGCCATAATACATGAATGAATACCAGCTAATTTATTTCCAATAAATAAACCACCGCCACTATCTCCCGGTGCTATTATAAATTCTAATTCTGTTTTTTTAATATTTATAGACGGAGTACATACTAACATCCCTCTATCTATTCCATCTATAGTATTAGATCCGGCTCTTTTGAATCTATCAGACTTTATAGCCCCAGTATTAAATGTACCAGTTATGCCGAATCCAGATAAGCTACATATCTTCCCATGCTCATCTTCTTGTTGGTATAGTTCAGGATACCAGTCAAGACCTATCGAATCTTTTAATTTAATAATTCCTATATCGTAGTATCCAAAATTATTAGAATTATATTTTTGATGAATTATAACAGTATCTGTTGTTAAATTTTTGTTATTAATATTAACTTTAATTATTTGATCTTTGGTTGCTGATAAAACATGTGCGGCAGTGATAATAATATTATCGCTGTAAGCCACACCAGATGCAAAATATGGCTCATTATCATCTGAGATACCGCTTATTTGTGCTATATATGGAAATTTTGAACCGTAATCAATATATTTTTGATCCGGAGTATTGGGGTCTATAGTCCCAGCTATTAGCTTATAACTATAAAGAAATAATAGAATAACGATTAAAGTTATTTTATTCATAGCTCCCCTTTACAAATTATGGTCTAGTTTTAACCTTCTGCAAATATGACGAACAATCAGATTCTACAAACTTATTGTAACTTCTGTAATTGTATAGATGACCGAATATTAAATGACAAGGATTATCACAAAGAGTAATTAGATTATCAAATTCTAGTTCTAGTTCTGGATTTATATGTACTGGTATTTTGTGATGAACCTCCAACTTTTTATTTGCCCCACAAGCAGCGCAATAAGGATATTTTTCTAAATGTTTTTTACGAATACTGCTCCATTTAGGAGATCTAACAGAATATCTGACTTTACTAAATAAACCTAAAATATTCATTATAACACTTTAGATGCAATTAAGCATCCTTTAGCAACTGCGTGTAAGGGGTCTTGAGCGTGCTTGACTATCTTGATAGGTAAAGGAAAATTATTTTCTTTTAATTTTTCAGTAAAAGTATCTACATATCCTTTAGCTAAAGAGGTTCCACCTGCTATGACAACCGTTAATGGCTCTTTGAATTTTGGTAATAAAGGATGATTATTCAAAGCCTGACTGATATATTTAGTAACATAATCAATTAGTCTCACATAATATGCAGACATAGCATTTAAAATAGGGTTGTCGTTTTCTTCTCCTACGGTAAAATCCCCGTGCTCTTTCTCTGCTTGTACAACACTATCTTTTTCACCAGTAGCAACAGCGACCATTCTATCGAGCCAATCCCCGCTATGAGTCACAGAGAATTTCACAGTTGGCTCTCCATTAAGCATAACACATACGTTTTGCATACCAGAGCCGCACGACACAGCGATCCCTGTATAATCTTCTTTTTCTAATTCAGCATAACATAAGGCTTCTGCTTCGTTTATAGCTCTAGCATCATACCCGCATTCTGCTAAAATTGATTTAACAACATCTTCATGATAGCCTACATCAAAATCATCGTCTTGAATATCTACTGGTTGTGCGGGGACGCAGAACACAAGTTTAGTATTAGGCTCTGGGGCTGTCCCCGCGACCTCTTTTAAAATAAAAGACAAAACACGGCGAGCGTCTTTTTCTTTTGCTGACACGACCCCTTTGTACATCGGTCTTTTTGCTGTGTCATTTCTTTCTATTGCTTTTTCTATGGCATCTTTTCCTAAGAGAATAAAAGATCCATCTGTATCTTTGATAAAAACTTTACCAGCAAGACCTTTCTCTATCATTTTGCTCGCTACTGGAGTTGTAGGTCTGATAACATAAAAAGCATCTCTAAACTCTGTGTATTCTATACCTTTATTAGATTCTTTTGATAGAACAATAAAACTAGTACCGACGTCTAAACCTATTCCTGCCATATAGCACTCCTATCATTTATTATTTTTTTAAATTTTTAAGTTTATTTACCGACTCTATTATATCTTCTTGGGTTTCTTTTTTATCGCCTAATGAGTCGTATTTTTTTTCCAAATGATCTGTTTTAATTTTAGTAACTATTTTTGTTTCGTCTATAGAAATATTAGTAGGTTTATGTAAGTTAGAGCTTTTTAATGGTTTATTATTGATGTTATTAAATACACCGCTAGGTCTTTGTGATCCCAATATATAACCGGTCAAAAAAAAACACGCCCCTATTGCTAGGAGCGTGATTGATACTAATAAAAGTGTTGGTAAATTAAGAGATATGTATTGTTCTGTCATATTTTTATATTGCCTATAATTCTGCCTTTCTGTGTTCTTATTACATACCCCATACGCACCAAGAAGGGCTCGATACTGTTTTCTATCGTTTCGATAGCGATACCGGTCATAGCAGACACGCTCTTTAAACCTAGTGGCTGACCCTTGGCTTTCTTTAAAGCATCGATGTAGAGCCTGTCGTATGTGTCCAGACCATCGCTATCAATACCTTGGTTCACAAACACTTCGTTTATATCAATTTTAATATCTTTATAGTAAGACACATAATTTTTATACCAATTTAATCTAGCATTAAGAATACGAGGAGTACCCTTGCTTCTTTTAGCAATTTCGATTAAATGGTTATCTTCGATCATTAGTCCGAGCTTATTTGCGTTCAACCTTGCGAGTTTAGCTAGTTCATCTATGTCATAGTATGACAAATGTTCTTTAATAGTAAACCTATCATAGAATGGCTGACTTAAACTTCCACCACTAGTTGTAGCACCAGCAACCGTAAATTGAGGCAAGTCTATAGTCTCGGGTTTGTCTTTATCGTCATCTCCTTTGACTGTAATATTGATTACGAAATCTTCCATTACAGGATAAAGAAATTCTTCTACAATTTTTGGTAGACGATGAATTTCGTCGATGAACAAGATAGATCTTGGAGCAATACCCATTAAATATGGTAATAAATTTTTAACACTACGAATATTGGCAGCATTAAGAGTATAAAGATTAACATTGAGTTCATTAGACATTGCTTGAACTATAGTTGTTTTTCCAAGCCCAGGAGGACCGTCAATTAAAGTATGAGGCATTACTCCATCAGCTTCTTTACATCCATGAATAATAATTTTTAATCTGTCGATAACAGATGATTGTCCAATGATACCATCAAAACTAGATGGTCTAAGATGATTAGCCATTATTTTTTATCTCCAAAAGGGCATTTTTGATCAAAAGTGATAAATCGTCTATAGGATACTTTATATAAGTTTTTTGTAGCAGATCTACTGCCTCTGGCTTGGTGAATCCAAGATCGACTAGTGACGGAACTGCTTGATTAATTAATGAGTTATTTATTTGTGGTTGTGGTATTGTTTTCTCAACAGGTTTTTCTTGTTTAGTATTTTTCTGTTTTTTGTGGTTATATACAACTTTGATTTTTTTTATTAGTTTTGGTCTGAAAACACAACCGCACTCACAAACTATCTTAAAGTTTTTTGTTTGAGTTTCCAATAAAGATAGCCAATGTTCGTATCCGCAATTATTATTCGGACATCTATACTTTAGATGAACATCTAAACTAATTGGTTTTTGGTTTTTTATTGGTTTTGTTATCATCTTCTTTGACCCAAAAAACGAAATCGTTCAATTCATCGTCATAGGCAGATTCGATTAAACCTTTTTTATTCAGATTAGACAGAATATTACTAACAAGTCTAGCATTAAGTGCTTCAAGAATATCATTAAAAATTTTCTCGTTAACTACATACCTTGTTTTTTGAGTTTTTTTATTCGTTTGTTTCTTCACTATAGACTCTACTATTAACAGAGACTCTTGTTGACTAAGAACCTCATTCATCTCATGTTCTTCATCATCAGATAGTGCTTCAAGCATATCTGTAAAATCATCCTTAGTTTCTTCTACGCTTTTACCAAATCCTCCAAATACAACTCGTCTAGCACTTTCAGTAAATTCTTCTAAATTTTTTATTTCGTATTTAGCCATAATTTTAATTCAGTATATCGAATAATCCTTTATAGTAATGAGGTTGTTTCATAAAATATACAGCATGAGATTGTATATGATTAATATACTGATGTTGTATGGGATCATATACAAAATATTTCTTTTTCCAAACCTGACTATTCTGATAGTTACTCCCCAAATACTGGAAGGTTTGATCCTTGCCAGTATTGGAGAAATAACTACTCATAGGAAACTTTTTTGGGGGGAAGCCAGTAACATACCATACGTTTGGCGAAGATTCAACTATGTCGTTTAGAGCGTCATATAGCATTTTACCCCAAGCGTCCCATGCTTCTGGATCAAACTTAAAGTAATGTTTATACTTGTTCTCTAAATCGTCCTGACTATCATCATAGTCATCGTAATCATTATAGTCGTAATCTTCATGCATTATATGTTAGCCTATACAAAATTTGTCACTAAGTTGAGAAGCAAGGTCTTTTGCGGCACTGGCAAGGAACCGATTGTTACTAAAGTATAGTGCTGTAGACGCTTGGTTGAGGTACTCGACCACCGTTTTTAAAAGTTTGGTCTGTGACCCATCAAGGTTTATATCCTCGTCTGAGGGATGCTCTAGAGCATCGTCCTCGTCCACAGGCACCACAGGCATGGGATCGCCATAGACACGTTCAGCTATGGAATATTTGTTCAAGCCTTTTTGCCCAGCATTTTGCAGTTCATTAAGAATCTTTGATGCAACATCTACTGATACAGGAACACCAGTTTCGTCGGCTTCCTTATAAGCCTTGGCATACCCCTTATACCATTCATCGCTGCATTTATCTGGAATGATCTGTAGTGTCGCTGGCTGACCAGTAAGAGCCGACTTAAGATCGGCAACATTAATTGCTTGACCAGTGCTACCGGGAAGCAAACTGGTAAAGTAAGGAGCCTTCTTTTCCCAGCACTTACGCCACCAAGTATAAGGAACTCTATAAATCTGATTAGGCTTGATGGCTCGCGGATCGCCACCAAAATAGTTAACAAGTTTCTTTTGTAGGCCATTCCAAAAGGTTTTATTTGATCCAATCATTTGGCGACTAGCATCATCAAAAATCCAGTAGCATTGATAACCGTTACGGGTATCAACAACCCAACTTGGCCTTACCGGAAACTCGTTAATCTTTTTGAGAAACTGCTTCTTCTTTGTCATTACGACGCTGGGTTTAAAATACTTACCTTCATTGTCTCTGCCAGCATCCATATCACAAAAACAACAAGTAAACTCTTTGATAGCGTATAATTTACGACCACCATTTACATAAAAGTAAACATCAGAGTTATTACTAATATTAGCCTCTAGTGCTTCATTAATATCATTAGTATGATTCATATTACTAATTTTCTTGCGAGGATTACCATTGTAGCAGAAAATATTATTCTGCTTGAAAGAACTCAAAAAGCGGTTTCTTTCACCGGCATGACCATTAGCGTAAGTGCTATTATCGTTTGAAAACGGATTAAATCCAAGAGTATCATTAAACATATTAGTTCTAACTTTTCTGTGTTATTTATCTACTAGATATTGGGACAGCAACCTCTACTATCATTAGCAATATCAAAACGTGGAAGGGAATCGAACCCTCAAAATTAGCGATGCTTTATTTTAGTCACCAGACTCCACTTTATATTTTTGTTTTAAGTTTATTATTGTCCTATCAATTTTTGATTTACTTTTAGTTATAAAACCAATCGTATCTGATTCTTCGTAGTGTAATTCTCTATGGCATCTATTACATAGTAATTTACATTTATTTATTTCTTTAAGAAGTTTACTGAAATCTGTATTAATTTCTCCAATTGCATATTCTTTATACTCTGGATCTATATGATGAAAATCTAAAGCATTTTGATATTTATTATATCCGCATATTTCACACTTATTACCAAGTAGTTCTATCAAAATTTTCTTTTTCGCAATTTTAATTATTTTATTAGCACATCTGGTACAAGTTCTTAAAGATCCGTTCTTACCACAAATTTCACAATTAGTAATCCCAAGAGCTTTTCTATTAGTTTTATCTTGAGGTCGTAATTTACGACTCAGATATCCTAATCTATTTTTTACCTCATGAATTGTACTTTTTGAACAATTATATATTTCTGATAGATCTTTGGCTGTTTTTCCTTCAATGATAAGTTTTTTAAATCTGTTTTTGTCTTTGATAATTTCTTTTATAGTCATAATATAACCCTGGAGGATGAATGTATACTTTATATTACACCATTCAAACTCCAAAGGGTCATATTATATTATTTAGTAATTGTCATCCTCGTCATCTTCGTATGCCTCTTCATCGTCGAATTGATCCCAATAAGACTCATTATAATCTTCGATATCCTCGTCGTCATTATAATTTTCTGAGTAATCAAAATTATCAGAATAGAGAGGCTTCAATAATTCCCCCTCATATTCAGCGACTACTTCATAACGACAAGTACGAAGTTTTTCACAATTACTATCTGACGGAACACTAACAACATCTTTTGGATTGATTTTGACAATCACGATCTTATCGCCAGCATCTATACTGCCATAACTAGCAACATAGTTCAAAGCACCAGCATGAAGTCCTTGAGAACAGCCTCTAGATCTATTATCGTCAACTTTTGCTCTAGTCATTTCGCAAACGTCACCGACTTGATTACGAAATTTTCCAGCATACTTATCCATATAATCTCCACGAACAGCCTTATAGGCAAGGAAATAACCGTCAGAAGTGATTGCCAGGTTTTCATGCTCCAAGAAATCATACAGTTCTTTCTGACTTTGCATACTTGGATTTTCCATAAGGTTTTCCAAGAAATTAACAAGAGGCTGGAAAGGCAGACCCTTACTCATAAATTCAAGAATACGCTTACTGATAGCACCATGAACTTCGTCACCATCATAGTAAACCTTACCATTCTTGATCTCAATAAGACCCTGACCAAAAGACTGAACAGCCTTTTCAATATCTACAAGTTCCAGCAGTTCATCCTCACCAGCACTATGTAGACTATCCATAATCTGTCGATAATTCAGATGGTCTGGCAGAACTTGATAAGCCTTATTCTGCAAAATCACCGTCAAATTACCATCAACCCACATAAACGGAACACTCATTTTTTAAATCTCCTGTGAAATTAATATTACTTGATTGAATCACTCACCGCTTTTCTGAATGATTCAACATCATCCAGTTTACTAGACCAAACACCATTTCTGCGATAATACCCGCTATCATTCAATACAGCCAAAGGATTATCTGCCTTAAGTTCACGCAGATTGCCTCGACTGTCTGTGCTACACACAATATACTTGAGCATCGGCTGTTTGTCAAGAGTCTCTTTAATTTCTTTTCTGAGGTCATTGACATTTGACAACTTATTCTGCAAAGAACTATCGCTCTTGATAGTTTTAAGCATATCATTATTGCTCGGATAAAGTTTGGTAATCCAGTACGACAGTTTATTATAGGCTATATTAGCAGATCGAATATCTTTGCTATTAATACCATTAATACCCATACCATGTAGTATCTTAGTAATATGAGCAAAGTAATCTACTTGCTTAAACTTACCAAGATCAAATGGACTCTTGCTGATAGTTACAGCAAAAAACTCCATAACCATACACTTATCTACAAGATCAATAATAGCTTGATCATTGATATACTTAGCATAATCCAACCCAAACATATTCAAAATATGCCACAAGAAATTCTTGTCGATTGAATACGAATTATAGTAATAATGACTCTCTTTATTTTCTTGCTTGGAGTATTCAGCCTGAGCGTACTCTATCAAACCATTATATGCTGACAGATCTTTAAATTCCTTGTTATATAGATCCTTCAGACCCTTCTTAAAGAAGTCATTGAAACTAACAAGATTATATCCATCCTTGATGAGTTTCTTAGCATAACTATCTTTAATAGCAAAAATCTTAGTATCTCCAAACAATTGCTTAATATTACTATCACAATCTTTGTCAGCAATCATTTGTATAATACTTTCGATACTAGGACAATCTCCAACGGAGGCATATCGTAGAATAGGAATATAGACAATAGTATCTTGATCCAAAATACCGTCTCTTTCTGATTGATCTGTTATCTCTTCTAGATAACCAGCATCATTCATAAGATTGTCACTTTTAATGGCTTCTGCACTATCCATATCTCCGTAAATCAAAAAGATACTATCACTACTAACAGAACCAAGAGGATCGCGGGTTCCTTTATTACGGTTAGTATTAGCAATCAATGATTTATGTTCAGACACTAACACAACATTAGATTCTCCACCAATATCTCTAATAATATCATCAAAACCTTCGGCTGAATCTTCTGGAGTATCACTATCGACCATAAGATAAGCATAGCAATCATTTTGATTGCAATATTTAGTCACAATCTTTTTGGCAGTCTCGGCTCCCTTAAGATCGCATCGGAAAAATACAAGTTTTCCAGCCTTGCTACTACCGTAGTATCCATACGCTTTACCACTAAGGGTTTCATAATGAATTTTATCAGTAAGATAAACCATACGGCGACTACGATAACCAGCAGTTCTATAATTAAAAGCATACAACTGCTTACTCTTCTTGAATTTATACTCAAGGTCTGAGCCGCTTTGAAGATCATGCACCTTACCATTTGGATCAGTCCAAGATGCACCAGCAGTCCAGCCACCAGCGATATCACTCAAATTATAATATGTTTGATATGCTTCAACTAGACTTTTAGCACCAGCAAGTTTATTAGTCATATCTTCCTTGAGTTGAAGATAAATATCCTGAGTTCTATCGCGTAGAACTTGGATTACTTGCTTAGTATACTGCAATCCTTCTCGACTAACATCCATTTCCAATTCACCAATACCAAATTGAATTTCAAGGTATAGACCTTGATTAAGGATTTCTCTTACAAGATTCTTCCAGTTATCAACGTCAGCCTTTCGGAAAGCCCTATTCCATGCCTGAATATGATCTGGCTGATCTGGTCGATCTTCGCCAACAATTTTACTAGCATCAACAGGGTATGCAATATTACCCATGATAGCGACCACGCCGCTACCGGGGCTATTGTGTTGACTAGGATATTTAGTCCAATCACTACTAACTCGCCCAATCTTCCACCCCTTTCCTTCGATCACAACATTGTGATGAGAATAGGTATTATCATTCAGTGATGGGCAAACACCACCATCAATAATGGGCTTGAGTCTAAAATAGTGGAAAACTCGTTTGGCCTTGGTGCTAAATTCTGTAAAATCATGCTGCTTAACAGCAAACTTAATTTCAAGACCGTTAGGCTCCTTGGCATCAGTGACCCCAAAAAGGTTCAGACTAGGAACTCCATTATCATCCATAGCAGCAATATAAGCATAAGCCTTGCCGTTGTAATAAGAGGTTGTGGTAAAACTCTTAGTATAAGCAAAAGGACTTTTACTACCAAGACCAAGACAACCCACAAAATCATTGCTATCGTTCTTATTACTGGCTCCGTATGTTGTATACAGATTCTCCATATCTTCCTGACTCAATCCTGTGCCGTAATCACGCACAATAAAATTAGGATTGGCCTGTGTGGGCAGGGTAACTTTAAAAGGATTCTTATTTCCCGCCGCAATATGACTATCGTATGCGTTTGTAGACAGTTCACGAATAACTGCCATGATCTTATCGGAATATAAAGAGTCCGAAAGAATACGAAACATTTTGGCGCTTTGTTGAATCGTGAACCTATTATGAGATTCAACGCCGCTGGAATGAATTTCGATAGTCTTGTCTGCCAATTTCATTTGTTTTCTCCAAAATTTCCTGTGAGTATCGAACCTGTCTCCGTAGTATACTATCGGTTGTCGGTCTTGTCAACCTTGAATTTCTTTTTGCTGCTACTAAGAACTATTTTAAGTCCTATAAAAGCATCCACTAATCCGTAGTATCTAATTGCTGGGATAGGTAAAAGAAACCACCAGACCCCAACAAAAATACAACACAATCCTAATAACCATACTATGAATCGCGGCATCCAATCAAATAAAGAAAATAAATAACTTAATGGGCCTATGAGTAAAACCACAATAAAAATTAAGGATACAAGCAAGGCCAAACTAGCCATTACTCATTATCCTCGTTATCGTCATAATTTTCTTCCCAGTTATTTACTTCTGGTAGCCAGCCCTCATTAGACTGATAATCCTCATCATGATCTTCTTCATCCACAATAGATTCAGTATCTTCTATAAAAATAGTTAATGTATTAAGTATTTCTAATATTTCATCTAGTTTAGAAGATAATCCTCTTACTTCTTTTCTGAGATTTTGAATATCTTTGTCCAATAAACTTATTTCTTTAGAAAATTTATGATCTATCCTATTAAGGTCTTTGTTGCTTTTCATTACCTCTTTAATAATATTATCAAAATCACGAGACATTTTTATATTCCTTTATATCCCCATGCTGAAGAATTTTTTTATTTTCATAGTTTTCGGCCACTCGTCTATAGAACTCTTGTTTTATATTCTCTAATACACCAGTTATCATAACTATTTTATTATAAGAAGGCTGAGCCATTAATCCTGTTAAAATACGAGAAAAAGTATAGTTAATATCCCCTAAAATTTCTTCCAAAGAATCCGTATTATATCTACCACCATCCAAACAATTGACCATTTCGGCTATACAATCATCTAATCTTAATCTGCGATTTTCTTCAATATATGGCATAATTATATTATTCTCCTGATATTTTTGGATAGTAGTAACTTTTTCTCACCAGTAAGAGTATTTTCTGCAAAAATAGATACAGTATTTATTCCTCGTATAAAATATTTACGATTTAGTGAAATATCAAATCCATGATATTTATTTTCAAATTTGTACAAATCTTTTCTATATTTGGATGCTTGAATAATATAAGTATTATTATTTATCATAATTTTTACTAAAATTTCATCTTGAGTATTTCCACTATCAAGAACCCACCCACGTATTCTGAATAGGTTTAATGTATCAACTTTAAAAATAATTCTATCTTGCCAGGTTTTTTGAATAATATTTATTGAAGGTGGTACTATTTTGTATTCTATATTTCCTAAAGATTTTTGAATATTCAACGATCCACCTGTTATAACTTTATTAGATAACGATTCTAGTTTATCAACACAATCAAATATTTTATGTTTTATTTGATCCACATTTAAATCACCATATTTATTACATATCGCTGCTATTGCTCCTGCGATTTGTGGAGCGGCCATGCTTGTTCCGCTCATATATCCGTAAGTATTATTTGGCAAAGTAGAGTATATTGATGTGCCGGGAGCCGCGATACTAACAGTATTTTTCCCATAATCAGAATACCCCGCCAAATCATTTTTATCATAATTCAAAGCAGCAACACTAATAATATTAGGCTGGTTATATGAACTAGGATATTTTGGAGAAACATCGTGGTTGGAACCAGTATTCCCAGCACTTGTTACAAAAACTATATTGTTATCATTAGCATTTTTTATAGTATCTTCTAACAAATTAGAATAACCAGATGAGCCGCCCCAACTATTGTTAATAGCAACAATATCTATACCATATTTTTTTTTCATCATTATAGCATAATTAATAGCATTAATAGCGTCTCCAGTATATCCAATACCTTTATTATCTTGAAATTTTAAGACCATGATAGATACTGGACCATAACCAGCAACAATTCCGGCAACATGGGTTCCATGACCATAACCATCTTGCACATTATTATTGTTATTTGCAAAATTCCAACCATTTATATCATCAATATAACCATTATGATCATCATCAAAACTATTATTTGGTATCTCGTTAGGATTATGCCAAATATAACTTTTTAATGAATTATGATTAAGATCTATTCCGCTATCTATAATCGCTACAACTGGAGTTAAAACACATTTATTTTCTAATATCTCTATCCCTAGATTAGTTTTCATTAGAGTCCTTTCAGGAGTTTGAATCTTTTATGAACTAAACATGAAATTTAGCAGAAATATAGATTTTGTCAATAGAAAAATTTCATTGGTCACTACCACATTTACATTGATAAGTATGACAATAACTGCATTTTGGTCCAGGCGTAATCCCTCCCCACGCATTACTTATGCCATTAAAACTTTCTTTTCCAGTATCAATACAAACCAACTTAGCACATTTATTTCGTTTTACTAAACCTACATTATACCAATGACAATCCCAAAACTTTAATCCTGTTTGATTATAGATATTTTCAACCAGATTTTGAATATCTTTCATAGTTTTGTCATTATGGTTAACCGAATATGCTCTTTCGGTGATATATCCCCAATCGCTAGGTTCATCGGGATCATAACCATCTTCAGGCATAAAATTTAATCTACAAAGTTTACTATAAATTTGCGGAGCCAAATCATATTGAGCTAATTTTTTTTGCAAACTAAGGCTCTCTTGGGCTTTCTTTTTATTCTTAAACTCTTTGAATACCCAACCTTGTTTATCTTTAATAGGATAAACCTGACAATATCCACCCTCGTCGCTCCAACCACTATAGTCTATTAAGTATTCCATGTTAGTATGAAATAATTACGGGAATTTCTCCAGTAAGATAGTATATAAATTGTCTAGCGTCGTTTAAATTATAGAATTCGCCAAGAAAAATGGGACCACTCATAACATCATCAATATATCGTTTTCCATAAACTCTATAGAATGGATCGTCTATGGCACCCCAAGCGTCTGTTAAAAAATGTTCAGCATCTTTAACTTGTTCTATGATGGTTCCATTTTCGTAATCATCATATTCACGAACAGTAATAAGTTCAAAATATTGTATAGGCGATTTAGGATTATTATTTTTTATTAATCCATTACATAACCTATTATCCATTACGCTATATCCTATATAAAGGCATTACCGTATTTTGATCTATATAAGGATTATTTTGAAGCCTCAGATCAAACAAATCTCCTGAACTATTTATTCTAGCATATGCTGCCGGTTTTGCAAGTTTATTATTTAGTTCGTCAACACTTTTACGAAGTCTTTTAAGTTCATCTTTAGCATTATTTACCCAAAACATATCAGCGCCACTTGCCCAAGCAAAATCAATAATAGATTCAAGAGGATCAGAGTTTTTATCCATATAAGTTGCCAGTTCTATAAAGGTTCTTCTTATACAATCTTCCCAGTTTTCATATTCTTCTATCATTTTCTAATTTTGCTATTTTTTCTTCTAAAATTCTTACTCGTTCATGAATATCGTAATCGGCTATTGCTGGAAGGTCTTTAACTGGTGTTTTACCATCTCCAACATGAACTGTCAACCAAGTTCCATCTCCTAGTCTATCATATTGAATAGTCTCGCCTCTTTTTGGAATGTATAGACTATTCTGAGGAGCTTTACCCATCATAAATTCAGCTCTCATATTAATAGAATAAATTCATAGTATCAAAATATTTTTTACAATCTTCGTTACTATTATCATAGCCATTTTTAGCTATTGATATGAGTTGAAATTTGGGAATTGGTTTAGAGAAATTATATTTGTTAGAGTATTTTTGTACAATGTCTTTATGTATAGCAATAATATCAATAACACAAAAGGGGAATATTTCTTCTTTGTCTATATTTATTAAGTTTTGTCCATCAATTAAGAAATATCTATAATCAATAGAATCTAAAACATCAAAAAGATCTTTTGGTCGTCTATTTTGTAATCTCAAACAATGACCATTTACCTCTATAAGCATAGGTGGCTTATTAGAGTTTAATGTTTTAGTTGCTCCTAAAAGAGCTTGAGCTTCATTACCTTCAATATCTAATTTGATCGCAGATACGGGTCTACCATCTACTATATCATCTATAGTAGAGGAGGTAAAAGCTCCGTTGTCATCATTTTTAGCAGAGCCGAACGGCCCATAATCTGAATTAAAAGAGCATTTCCTTGAACTATCCAATAGGATTTTATTATGTATCTCTACATTAGAAATTCCATTGAAGGTTTTTTCTAGACAATCAGTATTCTTACTCGCCCCATCAATTAAAATCATTTTCTTATTATCAAACATAGCAGGAATAAAAGAAAATGTACCTATATGAGAGCCACAATCAAGAATATAGGAGTTTTCATTAGTATCAAGTATAAACTTATTAAGGATTACCCAGTTATGATATCCGTATAATTGTTTATTTTTGATGTATCTTACTACCGGATCTTCACTATCAATATAGTATATAGATTTTCCATTAATCTCTTGAGATACAATCATTTTATTACAATCCTTATTTTAAGATGGTTAATTGTTTTTTGTAGAATCATAATAGCCAGTATCATATCCTTGTCCATGACCCACAGTATAAGCTGCCATGAGCCATTTTATAATCTCATCAGTTGTATTTTCTGCAACATTAAGTTTTATCTCACTGATGATTCGATCTATTCTTGGATATATTAGCCCATGCTACCGACCCATGAAAGCCAGCATCTTTTTCTGCTTTAGCAGTTAGTCTTTTCAGCTCGTCTTTTGCATTATTCACCCAAAAACGATCAGCACCAGATGCCCATGCAAAATCAATAAGGGTTTCAAGAGGATCAGAAAACTTATCCATCATGCAAATCCGATTTTAGTTTTTTCGCCTACCATAACATCAATTTCATTTTCATGAAACCACTTGCTGTCGTGAGAGCGACCATTCCACCAAGCACACTCATAAGTAACATGATTATTACCACGAATACACACAGCACTAATAGTTCCAAATACATCATCAGCCAACTTAACCTTACTTCCAATCTTATAAGTATCTAGCGAATTTTTGCTCATAAATTTTCCTTTGTTTAAAACGTAATGGTATATGTCTATTGTAGCGTTTGCTTTTTAGATGTCAAGAGGAATTAAATATGAATATTAAATATCATTATAGCAAAGAAAACTTAAGCAAAATTTGTGCCAAGTCTTTTAGTTATAGAGAGTGTTTAACTAAAATGGGTTTAACTCCTGCCGGTGGTAATTATGCTTCATTAAAAAAACATATTAAACTATATAACATTGATATTTCACATTTTACTTTACAGGGATGGTCAAAAGGCAAAATAATTGGTCCTAAAAGAGAACTAATAGATTATCTTTCTAACAAGCAAACAATAACAAGTTGGAAACTCAAAAAAAGATTATTAAGCGAAAAAATATTTGAACATAAATGCTTAAATTGTAATAGTAAAACTTGGCTAAATGAAAAAATTCCACTAGAATTGCATCATAAAGATGGTAATAATATGAACAATAATCTTTCTAATCTTGAATTACTATGTCCTAATCGTCATGCTTTAACTGATAATTATAGATCTAAAAATAGAAAATAGCCCGGATCGGATTCGAACCGATACTGTATCGATTTTAAGTCGATTGTCTGCTGCCAGTTGGACTACCGGGCCATTATACATCTGACTACACAAACCAATTTTATGAGGTTGACTATTGTTGAGCCTCAAATGTAGTCTATGTAGTCAGAATGTATTTTGTTTTATAATCAACCGTTAGCGTGAGCCTTGAGGCGACGAACAATGTCGGCCATAGCCTCAACATTATCAACCGTCTTAACAGGCTTGGCACGTTCCATAGTCGGAAGTTCAATACCCTTCTTAGTCAGAGCGGCCTTAGTACGAGCAAAACGAGCCATTGTACTAGCAATCTTCTGACCAGTCTTTGACGCAATTTCCGCATACGTCTTAGACGAAAAAACCGCCTCAAGGAACTGCTCATCACTGCAACGAACACGCTTCTGCTTCTCAGTCGAAATAAGTTCTGACATAATCAACCTCCAAATCATTTTCCAATTACTTGCCGAATCAAGTTGGTCACGCGACCAATCTCTTGCTTCGACTTATGTATTGTACAACAGAGTATCGGTCTTGTCAATGGAGAGCCTTGAAAAAAATTTGAGTCACGCCAGATTTTTCTGATTAGTCAACAAAAATCCCGTCAAACTCAGTTTTTAAAAACTGTCTGATTGGCTCTGCGTCTTTATCTTTTAAAAGAGCCTGTTGTAGTCTGTCCTGTTCCTTATTACGAAATTCTGGAATGTCCGCACCAGCACTAAAAGCCCGTTCTGAACGAATAAGATTATATTTTATAAATGCTTTAAAATGACTATTATTTTTCCAAAAAAAAGGATCGTGTTCTTTAACCGCCATTGCAAAAGCAACTGAATAAATACTAAATTCTAATGCTCCAGACACAGCATTGGTTTTTTCTAATTGTCTACCTCTTTTACTATCATCTATTGCACATTCTGCACCTAGAATGTAGCAAGTCCATTCATCAAATATGTATGTTGGGGTATCATCCCAATATTGTAATTGGTCTACTAAATATAACTTATATCTTGACGATCTTAAAACTTCTGGTACATATGGACCGATATGTCTCATTTTTATTTTTGGATCATCAACTATAACAGCCTTACCATTTAAACAATATAATACATTAATAGGACTTTTAATAATTGGTCTGTATTGATTTCTTAATTCGCTATGTATTCCATGAGCAGTTTCATGAACATTGGTATATCTTCCATCATGATCTCCATGAGGTTTTTGTTTAGAATGATTAAGAACATCACCATAAACACAGTTACTATCTATATTCCTATATTTAGGAACAATAATAAAATCTATACCATCATCTGTGTCGTTAGCCATAAGAGGTTGGCTAAGTAAAATCGCCAATATGGTAATAAAAAATTTAATCATCATAGTGTACCTCTTATCCCTAAGTAAAATACACTATATGCTATATTTTACTCTTCATTTGGCAATATTAATGCCAACAATAGGTAAAGCCAAAACACCAAACTCCCTGTAAATATAGCACCTAATACAAAGAGGATTCTGACTAAAGATACGTCCAGATTAAGCCACTTGGCTATACCTCCACAAACCCCAAATAGCGAACGATCTTTAGATTTACTTAGTTTGTTCATAATTTATACTTATTGGGTTATATCTATAAATTAGTAATGCTTGATATAGTCCCACAACTGGGATTAATTCTTCTATCATTATTTATCCTTATTATCTAATGTAATTTTTGCAATAATATAATTGACCTTATCACTATCAACTAAATCTATACCAATAATCTTTCCACGACCCAAAAAGTTATGACCAATATGAATTAAAGGCCCACAATCAAAGTCTATATAACTTATAGCGTATTCGCTTTCGCCGCCAATTTTTGTGTTGTCTGAATCGCCTTCGATCAAAAACTGAGTATCGCTAATTTGAGTAAATGTTAATCGTTTCCCACTCTTACATTTTGGTGGACTAGACACAAACTGCCTCACTATCGAGAACTAAATCTTTATTATTTTCTGACGCTAGATTTATAAGAACGTCTTTGAGTCTATGGTTTTCAATCTCTAATGTATTTATAATATTCTCTGCTTGAGTTAGTGCAAATTGTAGGTGTTTTACTTTATTTGCAAGTTCATCAGCCACATAACTATTCATACTTCTTACTACCATAGGTAAAACCTCCTTGAAAAAGAAGATGTGATGAACATAATATACACCACTATGATCGTAGATCTAAGTCTGATAAAAAACTTTTAAGATCATTTAATTGGTTATGATCCAACACTATTTGATCAGCATATGGTTTTTTATTAACCAAAACCTGATAGCAATAACGCATCCTTTGCCAAAAAGAAAGTTTATATTCATAAGACGATCTATTTCCAAATATAGCAAAATCAGCCATATTTATTTCATAATCATATTCAA